>Ga0187894_10000626_pt1 | contig 47550 bp, 43 predicted proteins | sample GBC1701081metaG_FD_136650 | JGI IMG/M metagenome (GOLD analysis project Ga0187894, IMG submission 136650) | White microbial mat communities from a lava cave in the Kipuka Kanohina Cave System on the Island of Hawaii, USA - GBC170108-1 metaG ... | reverse complement strand
TAGGCACGATCACCAAGATCGAACAGAACCGAATCCACGTAGCCCTCGACGACGAACGCAGAATCAGCTTTGACCCACACCGCTTTCCACATATCGATCACGGCTACGCAGTCACCAGCCACACGTCTCAGGGACTAACCGTAGATCGCGTGTTGCTCAACGCCGATACGCAGGAATCATTTCGCCTACTCAATGACCGCATGGCCTACGTTGCTCTTTCCAGAGCACGAGACGAAGCGTTGATCTATACAGACTCGGTTCCGAATCTGCGCGAAACGCTGAGTCGCGCAGCCGATAAAGAAATGGCCCTTGATGCTATCGGAGAGAACTCACGCGACAAGCAACAAGAGCGCAACGATCTCACCAACGATCCTCTTGCCCCGCACTTAATGCACCGCATGGAACAAGGATTGGACCAAAACACAACCCACATTGAAGCAACACAGGCGGAAGGCGCCGAGCTTGCCGCTGACGCCGAGGAAGTCGAGCTCGCTGCCGCCGCGTTGCTGATTTAGACCCGACTGAAGAGCATGAGGTTTTAGGAATGACTGCAAATCGTGGAAGCACTAACGAAGCACAGCCGAGGTTTCTTAACGTGAAGGAACTCTCTGAATTGCTGCGCATCAAAACGAGAACAATTTACGAAATGGTTAGTCAGGGACGAATCCCATATCGCAAAGCAGGCGATAGGACCATTTTCTTGCTTGATGAAATTTTGGAATGGACACGACCAAGTGAGAAGCGATAGGATGCCGCCGTTCCTCAATCGGGCTGCGATCCGCAGAGAGGAATAGACCAATGTCAGTTTACAAGAGGGGAAGCAAATGGTACTTCGACTTCTGGGTTGGTGGTAAGCGGTATCGCGGTTCGATTCCAGAAGCCCGCGTTAAGGCCCAGGCCGAACGCGCCGAAAATGCAATCCGAGATCAAGTGTATGAAGGACGGTACGGTAAAAAGAAAGCAGCCGCTCCATTGCTGCGAGATTTCGTCACCAATACTTTCCTGCCGTGGTCTCGGGCTAACAAGCGAACTTGGCGGGAAGATGTCTACCGCTCTCAAAGCATAACAGCCTTCTTTGGGAAGCACAGGTTGGACGAAATCTCGTCGGCTCAAATCGAGAAGTTCAAGATGAAGCGACAGCAAACGCCGACTAAGAATGGTTCCGAAAGGCGACCTGCTACCGTTAATCGCGAACTCGAAAACCTCTCGCGCATGTTCACACTGGCGATTGATATGGGAATACTTCAGACAAATCCTTGTCAAAAGGTTCAATCGTTAAGCGAGGACAATGAGCGCAACCGCTATTTGAGCGAGGCGGAAGAAAGACGATTGCTTGACGTTCTTCACGGACGCCGAAAGCACCTTCGTTCGATCGTGTTGATTGACTTGCAGACCGGCTTGCGCAAGCAAGAGCTTCTCAGCTTGCGATGGCAAAACGTAGATTTCGAGCGCGATGTAATTCACGTTATGAACTCGCGCCGAGAACGAACCAAGTCAGGCAGGAGCCGTTCTGTGCCACTCACATCGATCGCACGAGAAGAACTTTTGACGCTACACAGGGAGTCAGGCTGGAGTGAGTATGTTTTCGTCAACAGCAAGACCTTTAAGCCGCTGACTGACGTTAAGAAAGCATTCACGAGTGCTCTGCGTAAGGCCAGCATCGAAGATTTCCATTTCCACGATCTGCGCCACACTTGCGCGACGCGGCTTGGTGATCGTGGGGCCAGCGCTTTCGAGATCGCTCAAATCATGGGATGGTCGGACATTCGCATGGCAATGCGCTACACGCACGCCACCGGCGACGGAATTCGCCGTGCTATGCAGTTACTAACGAATACTGGAGTGGGGAAAGGCGGTAAGGTTGTGCAGCTTCAAAACTGGACCGACACAAAAGTCCCCACAATAGACGGGAACGGGCAGCATGCGCTGCCCGTAAGTGCTTGAATTAATTGGTCGGGGCGAGAGGATTCGAACCTCCGACCTCACGGTCCCGAACCGTGCGCTCTACCAGGCTGAGCCACGCCCCGACGATGGTGGATGATAGGGAAGGGAGACGAGTGTGTCAAACACAGGTCAATTTCGCCGCTACCACCCCGCGACTTTGACGTTAGCACGCGCGGTTGTTGTTTGAACCCCGACCACTTTTGCCTCCTTCAGCAGTGTGTTCCGCGGATCGATGTCGATTCCCGATGGTTGCTCGCGGAGTTGCAGCGTTTCGGTCACGGTCTTGGCTGTCGGTTTGAGAACGATGTCGCGTGAGCCGGAAGATGTCCTGATTCCTACAGGCACGGGATCCAGAAATACATTTCCGGGTTGCACTTGCTTCAAGGTCAACCACAATTCGCCGTTTCGCAACCACTGCCACGACAACTCATACTGCGGATGGCCACTGTCGTAAACCCACCGTGCGAAGAATGATCGTAGATCCTGGCGGGAAGACTTTTCCAACGCCGTGCGAAGATCCTCAGTGCTCGCGGTTGCGTTCGCGTGCGTCAGGTAGTAATTGCGAATACCACGAAAGAACGCTTCGTCGCCGAGACGCGAGCGCAGCATGTGCAGCACCCACGCGCCCTTCTGATAATTGTTTCCATTCAACAGCTTGAAGAGATCTTCCGTGTCGCGATCGTGGATCGGCGTGCGGTTGCGGTTCTCATAAGCGAGCGCCGTGGCGGCGGCCTCTTTCATGTAGCCTTGAAACGCTTCCTCGCTTTCGTACCGTTGCAAAAACAGACCCGCAAAGTAGGTCGCAAAGCCCTCGCTCAACCACAGATCGGCCCACGTCGATTCAGTTACCGAATCGCCAAACCACTGGTGTGCGATCTCATGCGCGATCAGGCCCGCCGTGCCAACGGGAATGCCAAACGTTTTGCTGATCTTCGCCTGCGGTCTTGGTCCAAATAAGTTGCTCGCGAAGACGATGGCGCTCGAGTTTTCCATGCCCCCAAACCGCGTCGCGCCAACAATCATTGCCAGCTTCTCGTACGGATACGGCGCGACAGTTTCGCTGAAATAAGCCAATGAAGGAATCGAGGGCGCAAAACCTTTGATCGCCAACGGCCCGTCGCTTTGCGGAACATAAAAAGAAAGCGGCGTGACCGAATGCTCCTGCGGTTCGAAACGAGCAAACTGGCCCACGCCGATAATCATGCAGTACGGCGGAATCGGCACACCTTCCGAGTAGGTCCACGTACGGCTGCCGTTCGCCGTTGTTTGCACGTGGTCCAAGCGTCCGTTCGCGACCACTTCATTACCCGCCGGAGCGGTGATGTTGAACGTCACAGTCGCCTTCGCTGACGGATGGTCCAAAGCAGGAATCCAGTGATGAACGCGGTTGGGCCAGTTGTCGCCAACGGCCGAAGGTTTTCCATCTTTGTCGGCGGTCAGAATCAATCCGTCTTTCGGCTTACCGTGGTATGCAACCAATATTTGTGTTCGGGTTCCAGGCGTGGACTGTTCGGAGAGTTTGATTATCAGTTTGCCGTCTCTGCGGGTGAAGGTAGCTGGTTTGGAATCAACTGTAACTGCGTCGATCGTCAATTCACCAAAATCGAGATCGATCAAGGTCGTCGGTTTGAGAACCAAAACATCGATGCGTGCCGTCGCCGAGACGATCTCGGAAAGCTGATCGTTGAGCGTGATGTTGATGGCGTAGTGTTTTGGTTGCCACGCATCAATCAGTCGTTCGACCCGCACTGCGAACGACACTGAGCAGGGATAAAAAGCAAGAATAAAGAACAGCGGGATTGGTAAGAAATGATGTGGACGGTTCATTTAGCGGACTCCCAACATTAACAGCGCTGAACGATCGGAAACAACTCGGTCAGTATCAAGCCACTGGCGATACTCAACCAACTCATCTTCACTAACCGCTCGATTGCCAAGACGCGCCGCAGCCGTCCGTTCGAAAGCACGATTCGTCAGCGCCATGTGCGCTTTGCGCACCGGCAACTTCGTCGGGCGGGCCAACGCTGCTTCGGCTGCTTCGACGTTGGGGAAAAAGTCGTCGTACGCGAGCAGGTGCCACACCGTTCCGGCGCCTTCGCCCTCGACAGCCAACACACGCAACAATCCGAAGCCGCTTTCGAGCTGAAAAATCAGATCATCACCAGGTTCAAATTCGGGCATAGTCAGACACGATTAACACACATTGCCAAATGAAAATGGGGCTTCTAGAATCAGGCATTCGCGATGAACCAGTTCGACTCGAACAAAGACTACTATGGTGTTTTGGGCGTCGACAAGGACGCCTCGCAGCGCGAGATCGATCGCGCGCACAAACGCCAGGCCGCGAGGCATCATCCGGATCGCGGTGGTAATGAGGAACGGATGAAGTCAGTGAACGAGGCGTACGGTGTTTTGAAGGATGCCACTTTGCGCCGCGCTTACGACGCGTCGCGAACGACGACGCCGCCAGGGTTTAACGACTTCGTTCCAGCTTCGACGCCGTCCGTGCGCGATGTCGGTGTGATGGGCCAGTGTCTGAGCGCATTCCTGTGTTTGGTCACCGGATTGTTTTTGTTATTTCTGGTGCGCTTTCAGTGGATCGAGTTTTTGTGGCCGCTCGCGATCATTGCGGTGTTCGTGGTTGTGTTTGGCGTGCTGCTTGCCCGCGGCGCGATGGTGACGCTGAACGATTCGCTCCCGATCACGAATCGTCTGAGACGGCACACGAAACTTCAGGAGCTCGTTTTCTGGGCAGTGATCGCTACCAGCGGCTACGGGGTTATTTATTTGCTGGTGTATGGATGAAGGGCGTTGAATGATCAAAGGTCTGGACCTGCTCTTTCTCGAAGTGAATAGTCTCGAAGAGTCGCTCGCGTTCTATCAAAACGTGCTCGGGTTTGAGGTGGAGTCGATCAATCTAAACTCTGAACCGCCGATGGCTCGGTTGCGCGGCGGTGATTTGCGAATCACGTTGGCCCAGCATTTGGAAACGATGTTGCGGCGCGGACGGGGCGTTCATTTCTTCATCGGCGTGAATGATGTAGATCGATTCTACGACCAACTGATTGAAAGAGGAGCTGAGGTTCAACCTCCGGTCGACGAAGGGTGGGGTGGACGCTTCATCACTTTGGAAGACCCGGACAAGTACCGCTTCTTCTTCGTATCCTGGACCACGACCGAACAGGACAAATCATTAGCCGCTGCAAAAGAAACGGGGTGACAGATGGCAGGACAACATATCGAGAATCTCTTTCGCCGTTTCAAGGGGGAGAAGATCAACCTCAAGACGATCTCCGGTGGCATTTATACCGGCCGCGTGATTGAGATCACCAACGATTACGTCTGTGTGAATGAAACTGACGAAGTCGAAAGCCAAACCGTCTTCATCCTCTACAGCGCGATCGAGTCAGTGGCGGCGAACGTGAGCAATGAGTAAGTTCTGAAGTTTGAAGTATGCAGTACGTTGCGAACCCACCGAATCCCTGGCTAACGCATTCCGTCGAATGGATTGGTGAGCCTCCGGAAACCAGGCTCGAGGTCTTCGAAGAGACCGAGACTCGCCGGATTATCACGCACAACGACAGCCCCGACGTCGGTTTCGACTACACTGTCAATTGCTATCGTGGTTGCATCCACGGTTGTACCTACTGCTTCAGCCGTCCCACGCACGAGTATCTCGGTTACGGCGCCGGCACAGATTTCGACCGGAAGATCATCGCTAAAGTGAATGCGCCGAAACTGTTGCGCGAAGAATTGATGAAGCCTTCATGGAAGGGCGATGAGATTGTCTTCTCGTTCACTTCCGATCCGTACATTCCGTTGGAGGCACATTACAAACTCACGCGGCAGTGTCTCGAAGTCTGCGCTGAGTTTCGGCAACCGATTGGCGTCATCACGAAGTCAGCAATGATCCGTCGCGACATCGATGTGTTGCAGGAGTTGTCACGCAACGCACATCTCGGTGTCTTCTTCACGATTCCGTTCACGGATGTTGAAGCCGCGAGGGCCGTGGAACCTTACGCGCCTCTGCCGGAAGCGCGCTTTCATGCGATGGAAGCTCTCGCAAGCGCAGGCATCACAGTCGGCATCGGGATCGCGCCTGTCATTCCGGGTCTCAGCTCTGACATTCCCGAGCTGTTGAAACGCGCTAAAGAAGCAGGCGCGCAATATGCTTTCATCAACATGTTGCGCCTGCCCGGCAACGTAGCGCCTTATTTTGAAGAGCGCTTGCGCGAGAAGTTACCGACCAAAGCCGATCGTATCCTGAATCGAATACGCGAAGCACGCGGCGGCAAGCTGAATTCAAGCGTTTTTGGCGAAAGAATGCGAGGCAAAGGTGAGTACTGGTCCGCCACCGAACGCCTTTTCAAGATTCATTGCGCGCGTTTGGGCTTCAACAAGAAACGCACTCACGAAACTTCCGCCACCACAACTTTCCGCCGCCCGTCCGCACAGGCCAGCCTGTTTTAATCAATCGGTAATGGGTCAGTTTGAGTTTCAGGAGCAATTAACGCCGAAGGCGTTCGCTAATTGCAGCCCATAGGTTGGAGAGCATAGCGACAACCATGGGATTCCATCCACCATTCGCGTATCAACCCTGAAAGGGTTCGCCGCGAGACAAACCCCTTCAGGGTTAGTCGCCCTATTCCTTGTGTTCCCAGGGTTGCAGCAACCCTGGGCTGTCATTAGCGAACGCCTCCGGCGTTAATTGCTCCTGAAACTCAAACTGACCCCCTACTTAATCAATCAAAACTAGAGACACGCGCCGCCACATTCTCTATAATATCCGCACCCTACAGCCAAAATCAGGAGGCAAATGCGAATGCTGATCCGCGATGTGATACGCAACCGCGAGCCTTACTCGACAAAGGCTTCTGCCACCGTGCAGGAGGCCGCGGAATTTATGGCTGCACGAAACATCGGCGCGATCTGTGTGATCGACGATGAAGGCAAACTGATCGGCGTGTTTTCCGAGCGCGACGTTTTGAAGCGCGTCGTCGTCCCACAACGTGACCCGCAAACGGTCAGAGTCGGAGAAGTGACCAGTGAGTTGCGAGCCGTCATCCAGTGTGACGAAACTCCCCACCAGGCCCTCGAACGTATGGAGTTGATTGGTACTCGTCACTTGCCGGTCGTCGATGGCGAACGCTGGGTTGGAATGCTTTCGCTACGCGATTTGCTGAGCGTTGAAGTAGGCGAACAAGGAGACGAGATCAAGCTGCTTCACGAGTACATTCAGCACTAGGTATCAAGGGGTTTTCGTGTCATCACACAATTGGATCTTTCTTCTCGCCCTCACAGTTGTTCTCTGTGAATTCTTCGCCTGGTGCCGGCTGGTCAGTAGAACGCGCTTTGAGCACGAGGTGAACTCGAAACGAGTGAACTCAGAACTACTAAAGCTTTTGCGCGAGAATCGCGGTCTTGCTCCAACCGATCGCTTCCTTACGGGGAAAACGATACTGATGAACGATCCGGAAGTGCTTTTCAGTCTGCTCCCACACTTCCTGCGGCGGGTGACTTTTGAAGCGGAATAGTATTTCGAGCAGGATACCAACGGCGCTTGGATGAATCGGGAGATGAAGCAAATGACCACCGGGTGCGATCACACGCGCGAGCTCGGTTAATCCATCCTCAAGGTTCACGTATTCGAGTGCGCCTGAAGTAACAACCAAATCCAGTGAATCATCGGCAAACGGCAGGCACAACAGATTGCCCTGTGCAAACGTAACGTCGCGTTTTCTTCCCGGACTGTAGTAGAGCGACTTCCGCGCCGCAGCCACCGAGGTGGACGAAAGATCGAGCGCCGTGATGGCTACCGGAAACCGGATCGCACGCAGCAAGGCGAGTGTCAGCAGACCGGTACCGCAGCCGGCGTCCAGAATCCGGGCGCCTCGGGAAACGGGCAGCGGATGGTTCTCGAAGTACTGATCCAACGCGCGACCGTAACCGTTCAACTTGAAGGTCAGATCATAGTACCGGGCAATCCGGTCGTAGTAAGAGCCCGCGCGAGCCTTGGTTTTGGTTGCAGTTAGGGCATACTCCATGAGCTTCTCTTAAGCCTCACCTCAGTTACGGATTCGTATGTCTTTTTATTTCATCCCGGATTGGCTCCAGCCATTCTAGCGTCCCAGCCATCATTACTCAACCCAAAATCCAAAGCACTGACAATAGTTACGGCCGCCAACATCACCCCGCAAGAACTGCTCCACAGCCCCGTTCTTGGTTTGATTGCACTTCGCAAGGAAGGAACAGGGCTCATGAAGCGACTTCTTTGGACACTCGCGGGCGGGACATTTCTTCTGACTGCTTTACTTGGCACCGGGACCGCCGTTCTACTCCGGAGCACCAGGGCCGCCGCCCAGAACTCACAAAACGACCGCGTTATCACCCCTAAACGCGTCCCGTATCCGAACTTCGAACTCGACGTAATGGTCGATGGGCGGCCATTGACTGAGTATCGCGATGGTGGCCGCCTGTACGTCGACGCGCTGCAAGGCGCCGAATACGAACTGCAGCTCCGCAATTCGTCGCCGGATCGCGTGGCCGTCGCGCTTTCAGTTGACGGGCTCAATACGATCGACGCGGAACAGACTTCCGCCTGGAACGCCAGCAAGTGGGTCATCGAACCGTACGGCACGATCACGATCAGTGGTTGGCAGATGAGTTCGGAACGCGCCCGGCGCTTTTATTTCACTACCGAGCGCGACTCGTACGCAGCGAAGCTGGGTCGCAAGGCAAACCTTGGCGTCATCACGGCGGTATTTTTCCGCGAGAAGCGGCGAGCGATACCGATTACAAAGAGTGAAGCGCCATCAGCAAAGGAGGATGCGCCGTCGGCATCAGGCGCGCAATCTGACTTACGTGCTGAAGCGTCGCGCGACAGCAGCCGGGCTGCGACGGGAATCGGACGGTCGGTGAGGCATGAAGTCAGATTGGTTGATATGGATCTGGATTCGCGCCCGGCAGCCGAAGTGACGATCAGGTATCAGTACGCGCGCGAGTATTCCCGCGGCGGACGCTTTTGTCCGGAGCCGTAGCCACAAAGAGGCACAAGAAGCACAAAGGATTTTGAGCATTCGTAGGACAGGCATTCCTGCCTGTCTTCCTTGTGCTTCTTGTGCCTCTTTGCGGCAAACCTATTTGCGGATCAGGTCAACCGTGTAGAGTTGGCGATAGACGCGATAGTTCGACATCACCTTCTGCACGTAGCCTTTGGTTTCGTCGAAGCCGACCTCGGCAGTGAAAACTCCGCGGTCCTTGTGCTTGGCGCGTTCGAGCCAGCGCGCGACGTTGTCTTCGCCGCCGTTGTACGACGCGGCTACCGGCTCGAGCATGTCGGGAAACATCTGCGTCAGGTGCTCGAGATACTCGGCGCCCACCATGATCGAGGTTTCCGGTTGGTAGAGCTGATTCTCGCGCAGTGAATTGAAGCCCGCGCCCGGCGCGTACTTTTGCGCCGCATCCATCGTGAGCTGCAGGAGTCCGCGCGCACCGGCCGGTGATTTTGCGAACGGCTTGAACACACTCTCCTGCCGCATCAGTGCGAGAATGAAACGCGGATCGAGTTTGCGCGCTTTCGCAGCACTGAGTATCGCTTGTCGATATGGCGCCGGGTAGGTATCCGCGACGTTGGCAATTGCGGAGTTCACCCGGCCTTCGCGTTCAGCCAGGATCTCCGCCCGCTCTTTGCCGGCCAGCGCCGCGAGCCGTTGAGTCGCTAACCAGCCGTAATACGAATCAATACTGTCAGGCGCCGCGAGATACGCCGCGAACGCTTCGTTCTTCCTTCCGGCTTGTTCAAGACTGAAGGCTTTGAGATAGGCGACTTCCGAGCGCGACGTCTGCACTGCTTTCGCAAACGTTCGCTGCGACAACTGGTCTGCCATCAACACTGCCTGGGACCACTCGCCTTCGGCAACGTGCAGACGAAGCGCGCCGAACATCGCGTTTGTCTCGGTCGCGCTTCCGGCGAAACGCTGTCGTGTTTTGGCGACCCAAACCATTGCGTCAGCCGGGCGATTCGCCTCGCGCAAGGTGTCGATCATGTTCAGGTGCGCGGTGTCGATGCGTTCGCCGTTCGGGTAAAGATTGATGTACTCCTCATAACGCGCGGCAGACTCGGAAAACTTGCCCATGCGCAACAGCGAAGCGGCGCTGAAGTTCAAAGCCTCGCGCGCTTCTTTCGTGCCCGGATATTTCTGGACCAACTCATTGAAGACCACGTAGCCGTCCTGGTAGACCTTGCTCAGGAAGTAAGATCGGCCGATGCCGAGCAATGCCTCCGCAGCGCGCGGATCCTGCGGGTAGTTATCGAGCAGTGCCTGCCAATGGGCGCGTGCTTCCGCAAAGGCGCGGTTTGTCAGGTAAACACTCGCCCGGCGCATGTGTTCGGCCGGCGTGAGCTTCGGAACACTTCCGTCGGCGGAACGGCTCACAGCATCACTCTGCCGCACGTTCGACAGCGTCGTTTCACGAGCCGACTGCGACGAGCCTTGCATTGTTAGCAGGAGAGAAAAACTGAAAGCGGCGGCAATCCTTTTTAACACTTGCTTGATTACTCCCCGGATGTTTCACGCAGTTCTTCGATGATCTCAAACGTGGATTGGATTTTTACTTTCGGTCTCAGCGTGTCGGCGACGCTGCAATACTTGGTTTCGGAGAGTTCGATCGCATGTGCGACGGCGTTTGGGGAGATTGAACGGCCAGTGAGTATGTGATGGACCTTCATCGACGTGTAGCTGCGCGGATACTCGGTGCGGCGTTCGCCGGAGATCTCAACCATGTAACTCGTGACGTGCTGCCGCTTCTTTTTAAGAATCGACGCAACGTCTGTCGCGGTGCACGAGCCGAGTGCGACGAGCAACAGTTCGACCGGCGATGGCGCCGACGCGCGTTGCGAGTTTGTATCGAGCACGATCGCCCTTCCGCCCGGCGTGATGCCGACAAAAAGATCGTCCTCAACGAATTTCACTACTGCTTTCGGCGTCGTCATCCAGCAAGACTCCGGCGGAAGCATAACACACGCAGCAGCCACAAAAAGTCACAAGAAACACAAAGGACGAACTAAGAGATTGCTCTTGTGCTTCTTGGGCCTCTTTGTGGTTCGTTTTCGTGTTATCATTCGCATGCGGCGACCCCTCAGTTCACCCTCACGGTTAATTGCAGAATAAAAAGTGACGTCTCGACGTCCTCCGTTGCCCAGGAGACGCCTTCGGTTATTAGTGTGGGAGGACCATCATGGCTGATATCCTGGTCGTGGATGACGACGACGTGATCCGCGACACCCTCTGTGAGTTGCTTACCGTGGACCACAACTGCGAGCAAGCAAACACCGCAGAGGAAGCACTACGAAAGTTGGAAGCCCAATCTTTCGACGTTGTCCTTACAGACATCACGATGCCTGGACTAAGCGGCAGCGAATTACTCACGCGCGTGTTGGAGCGTTATCCCGGCACACCCGTAATCATGGTTTCCGGACTGACTGATCAGGAGCATGCGCAGAGGCTGATCAGCCTCGGCGCGTTTGACTACCTGCTGAAACCGTTTCGTTTGGAGGTGGTGGAGGAGAGTGTGAAGCGCGCGGTCGAACACCGGCACAGAGTTAACGGCTAACTTAGGCCGCCACTATTGAGACATCATCTGCGCGCGCGGTGGCCTGACGGCAATTGATCTCGCGCACCAGTTCTGCGATCCGATCGGCCGTGAACGGTTTTGCCACGACCCAATTGACGCCGGCGGCGCGTTGCTCATTTGAGCCGACGATCTCACCCCATCCGGTGATGATCGCGATGGGAATGGTCTGGTTGAGCTGACGAATCTCGCGGGCCAGTTCCCAGCCACTCATTCCCGGCATACCGACGTCGGTAAACACTCCGTCAAACTCTCGTTCACGGAAAAGCGCGAGCGCCTCAGTCCCATCCTGGGCCAATTGGACCTCGCAACGTTCACCTTCGAGAATCTCGCTCAACAGCTCGCGCACGAAGTCTTCGTCGTCGACGACGAGCAATCTCGTCGGCTCCAGTTCATCGGCCGGTGCAGTGGCGACGAGTGGTGGCGGTGCGGGAGTTTCAACGGCCAGTTCGCGTTTGACGACCGGAGTCTCAGCAATCTTTGCGACCGGCAGCACGATGCGAAACTCTGTGCCTTTTCCATATTGCGACTCCACTTCGATGTTGCCGCTGTGGCGCCGGATGATTCCGAAACTGACGGCGAGACCGAGTCCGAGTCCGGCTTTGCCTTTAGTCGTGAAGAACGGATCGAAGATGCGTGAGCGCACTTCGGGATACATGCCGACACCGCTGTCGACGACTTTGATCACGACCTGTTCACCGACCGTGCGGCTGGACAATATCAACGTCCCTCCTTCCGGCATCGCGTCGATGGCATTAAAGACCATGTTGACGAGCACTTCACGCAATTCCGAATCGTCGCCCATCACCATCGCGTTCGAACCGATTTGCAGATCGAGAGTGATGTGGATATTTGAGGCTTCGGCCCAGTTCTTCCAACGAGGCCGGGTGATTTCGCTCGCATCCATCAGGATCTGATCGATCGAGAGGAGCTCGAAGTTGTGATCGCGTCGCTGGCGGGCAAAGTCCTGAATTCGTTTGACGGTCTTTGCTCCGTCTTCGGCGGTCTTAATGATAATTTCCAAACCACGGCGGATTTTTTCCGGATCGTCGGTGCGTTGCAGCAGTTGAGCGCGGCCAAGGATGCCGGCGAGCGTGTTGTTGAAGTCGTGTGCGACTCCCGAAGCGAGCTCGCCGAGTGCCGAGAGTTTTTCCATCTGCGAAAACTGCTCGCGGATGCGTTCCTGTTCGGTGATGTAGTGCGACAGTTCCTTGACGTGCTTCTCGGCTTGCGCTGCCTGGTCGGCGGAGGTTTCGACATGTTTGAGATAAGTGCGGTAGGTCAGAAAGATGATGGCGATAATCGGCAAGGTAACGACAAACGCGTACGCGCCGATGAAGTAGACCAGTGCGGTGATCACGCCGGCCGCGAACGCACCGGCAAAGTAGGTAATCGAAGTCCAAAGATAGTGTTTGTGCCAGGTCTGCCAGATCGGCTGATCGGTTTTCAGGGCCGCGGCAATCGCGACGATTCCTGAATTGGCGGCGTAGTGGGTCAGCGCCATCGTGCAGATAGCGGTCACGAAACGGGCAGTGAACGGGTGCGCGCGCAATGCGACCACGTCGCCAAACAATGCTTCTATCACACTGCTCGTGATGAAGATCGACACCGCCGCGCTGGCCCAGTTGAAGGCTACGGTTTTCAGCTTGCGGCTGAAGCGAAGCGACGACAGGAAAGCCTCGATAGCGCCCACGATGATTGCCGCCGGCGCGCCGTAAAGCAGCAGGACCAGAAATACAAACGTGTCAGAGACTGAGATCTGTGAACTAAAACGGGGAATTGGTACGGTGATGCGCGAGGTTAGCAGCAACGCCATCGTCACGAGCACGGCGAAACGCGAATCGATCGCCGTCAGGTCAATGCGCGTGACGGAGTAGATAAAAGCGAGACAGCCGGTTCCAGTTACGACCCAGAGGAATGGCCCGAAGAATTTGTTTCTTGTGGCGCCAAGGTCTGACATTTCGATTTTGTGATCAAGGTGAGTTATCTGGGCTACCTTAATCAGGGCAGATCGGGGGAATTGAGTTTTTTTAGTTTTGCGCTTGCTCCAGTCTTGGGAGAAAGATGGTTTCGTAAGTAGCGCGGAAGTGAAAACCGCATTTGCGGTAGAAGTTCTGAGCGAGTTTGTTTGTTTCATTGACGAGGAGGCAGATTGATTTGGTCTCTTCGAGCAGGCGTCGCATCAGGTCAGACATGAAGCGCAGACCGCTGCCGTTGGCGCGGCGCTCTTCGCAAATCCAGATGCCTTCGAGGTAGTTGACTTCGCGGGTGCGCGAAATCACCTCTGCTTTGAAGATCAACTTGCCGGTTTCTACCACCACCCAGGTCCGGCCTTGTTCGATACGCCGCAGGCAGCGCTGGCGAAAACCCTGGGGATCAACGTGCATGGGATTGATTCCGCTTTCTTCAAAGGCGAGTTCCGCCTGAACGGGCATTACCAGATCCAACTCGGCTTCTGTAGCGCGTCTCAAACCCGCAACGGGTTCGCGTGCTTCGATGGGCCAGCTCAACTCGAATAACCACTCGCGGCAGGCAAGCCGTTGCTGGCGTCCGGCAGCAGCGTAGTGACCCCAGAAATCGGCAACGCGTTCTTTTTCACCCATGATCATGTGGGTGTTGGAACATTGCTGGGCGACTTGGGCCAATGCCGCCAATGCACGGTCCGAAACTGTTTCCATCAACGTGGCGTGACCTACGAGTGCGACGCCTTCGAGGCGGCCGTTCAAGTCGCGGCAACCATAGAACGTTCCGCGGTTGAGTGCGCTGACGATACCGTTGTCCTCAATCAGACCCATCATCGCCACGGTGTGAATTGGCCGTTGGGAGAGGAACTCGAGGACCTCCGCTTCGTCGTCATTCACGAGGCAATCGACGAAAATCTTGTCGACTTTCGGCGCCAGTTCGTGCTTGAAGCCGTTGGCTCTCGATGCTGTGCATACGTCTAACATTCGTCTACGTCTCCGACAGTAGTTCCGGGTTTCCAGTTCGGGGCGAACAACTTTAAGTAACTTAGTAGCCCAGGTAGTCGGTATTGTCGTCAGGAGTGATTGCCATTGCGTCAGTCGGGTCGCCGTTGAGCAACGAGCTGAACGCCTGGAGGATTGCGTCACCGATGAGCACGCCGTCGCCGACCAGGACACCGTCGCCGACCAGCACACCATCGCCGATCAAAACGCCGTCGCTGATAAGCACGCCGTCGCCGACCAGCACACCGGTTGGAAGGAAGGCCACACCTTGGCCGAACCTATTGCCGTTGCTGGTGTGAATGGTGTCGCCAATCAGGATACCATCGGAGAGCATGGTCGCATCGCCAATGAGCACGCCAATGACGTCGCCGACCAGCACGCCATCGCCAATCAGAACGCCGAGACCATCGCCAACTAAAACCCCGTCACCAACCAGGACGCCATCGCCCAGCAGCATGCCGTTGGCATAGACCTTTTGGTACTTGGTGATCAACGCGGAGCCGGTCGCGTAGGTCTGACCGAGAATAACGCCCTGCGCCCAAGTGAAGGTCGTAGTACCGCCGTTAATGGGAATGCTGGTTTGCGGAGACGGTAGCGCGCTGATCAGCAGTGAAGCGCCAAGTGGTGTTGAACTGTTGATGGTCGTGCGCACGAGTTTCGCAAGACGCACGGCGCCGTCGACGTTCAATTCACCGGCGCCCTGCTCGAACGTGTTGAAGTTCGGAAGCTGCTGCGCGGTGTACATCATGAGCGACTTCACCAGGTTCGGCGTCAGCGTCGGATTTACTTCAAACATCAAAGCGGCCGTGCCGGCAACGAGCGGAGAAGCCATCGAGGTGCCGCTGAGTTTCATCTGTTGGCGAGCTGGATTAATGCTGACATTCGCATTGAGCAGCGGATTCTGCGAAACGAGATAGTTATTTGGAGATTGAGCGAATACGGTCTTGTTGCCGGGCGCCGAGATCTCAGGCTTGATGATGTTGTCGTAATGTTTGACGCCGTCGCCGTCGGTCCAGAAACTGCGCGTCGGACCACGGGAGCTGTAGGTCGCGATGGTGTCGTCAGCACGCGTGTTTGTTCCACGGGTGTCGACTGCGCCAACGGTAATTGCGGAAGGCTCGTTGCCGGGAGCGTGAACCTGACCGTAAATCTTCTGACCGGCGCTGTTCTTGCCATTGTTGCCAGCCGCGGCTGCGACCACGATGCCGCGGTCGACGAGTTTGCGAACCGCGATGCAAAGCGGATCGAATTTGTACGACGTCACCGCGGGCATACCCAGACTCAGGTTGGCGACGCGCACGTTGTAGTTCGCACCAGATTGCAGCAACCAGTTGAGTGCGGCGAGCACGCCCGAGACTGAACCGACACCTTTCGAATTAAGCACGCGCAGGTTCACCAGTTTGGCACGCGGCGCGATACCGATGTATTCGCTGCGCGCAATCATGCCGTTGCCGGCGGCGGCTGCGGCCACGTGAGTACCATGGCCGTAAGGATCGTCAGTGCGGCCTTCGCCGGTGAAATCAAGATTGACGACTACGCGCGACTGACCTGTTTGGGGGTCGAGAAACGAAGTGTGGGCGCCGTAAATACCGGAATCGAGAATCGCTATACCGATGCCGTTGCCGTCCAGCGTGCCGTCGGCGCTCATTGTGCGCACGTTATCGGCGCCGGAGGTATGGGCCACGTGGCCACCAAGCGTTCTAACTTCACTATCGATCGAGACGGAGGCAACTTCGGAGAACTGTGGCAGAGCATTAACAACGCTGAGGGGTAATTCAAGGGCAAGAGAGTCGAGATTGGTGAAATGCTTTTTGATTTTGACGCCGTTCGAAGCTAACAGGGCATTCAGTGGACCGCTCGGTTTTCCGTCGAGTTGCAGGATTACTTTGACCATGCTGCCGCCACTCTTGGTGATAAGGTTGTCGCGCAGGTCAGACGCGAGTTTGTCGTGTTTCCGAATCTTATCGCCCTTGGCGTTCTTGCCTTTGCCGCCACCGGCGGCCATGGCAACACCGCTCACAAGCGTAGGTCCCAAAGCGAGGTTCGCCAGCAGGGCCAGCGTCAGGAACCGTGTTGTCAGCTTCATCGATTTCACCGTTGTCATCTCCGTCAAACTGAGGTCTGTGTCTCGGCCCACAAGACTGGGGCGAAACCCCTTGTGCAGGGACCGTGCCAAACATGGTGAATCAGTTACGTCACTGTGCCGCAACCACTTACGGCGCCGACGGCAAGATTTGCGAAGGTTTTAGGGCTGACCGATTGAAGCAGTTTGACAGTTTGGCTAAATCACTTTGATAGAATCCGCGCCATGCTGCCGGAAGAGATTGAGGTCCATCGCGATCGCATGTGGCGGCGCGATCCGGAGTTTCGCGTCGAGGATGTTTACGCGGCGGAACGCTTCATAAAGGACGTGGGATTCTGCGAGGCGCTGACGGATTCCCGGCGACCCGGGCCATCGCTTTACGTGGCTGTGTGCGGCCGGCGCGATGCGCACATGCCGCGAAACGTCCAGAAAGACCCGGAGAGCCGTCTCGCCTGGTCCATCAAAGACGACGTCATGCGCCGCGGGCGCTGCTTTTACGCCAAGTTAATTAAAGGACGTTCGACATTCATCACACCGCGCTTATTGCCGTTTTTCAATGCGGTCTGGGGAGTACCGCAACGGATGGAAAAGCAGGTCTTTTCTCCCGATGCTCAGGCTATTTTGAAAATCATGAGGCGAGAGTGGGAAATGGCGACGCGTGACTTGCGCGAAGAGAGTGGAATCAAGGACCGTGCCCGCTTCGATCGCGCCCTGACGCAGTTGCAGAAGGCGCTGAAGATCATTCCGAGCGACGTGCTTTACGAGCCGACCTTTACTTACATCTGGTCAATTCCCGAAGCTCGTTTTCAGGAGCAACTCAAGGAAAAGGTCGAAAGGGAAATGGCCCTGCGCGAAATTGCGCGCGCTTATCTGGCTGGCGCGGGCATGACCTTTCGGGGTGAACTGGCTCGTGTAACCGGGTTGAGTTCACCAGAAGCCGGACTGGGAAACTGGGCGTTGGTTGACGAAGGGTTTGCCGAGCGGCTCGGGCCGGGTATTTACCGGCTCGCTAATTTTGAGCGGGGCCTTGAGTCAGCTCCTTGTTAGGCAGCGAATCGTTTGTTTCGCGTAGCATCTGTTGCTCGAGTTCGGCGATCTCCAACACCAGCGGCAACTGATCCTGAGCGCTTCCCAAACGTTGCATCATCAAATGCGTATCGCCCTGGCTGAGTTTTCGACTGGCCGTGGCTTCGATTACTTGCAGCCGGGTTTTGGCATGGTTCAGGTGCTCATTCGCCTGATTGAGCAGCTGTTTCAGACGATCGTGGTCTTCGGCGAGGTCTGCTTGGAGCTTTTTCGATTCCGGCGTGCCCAGCGTGCGGGCTCGATTGAGGCGACGTTCCACCCGTAGCAGTTCGCGTTTTGAGCGGGCGATGATGCGGGCGGCAGTCAGCCGGCTCGCCAGTGTTTCCATGTAAGCGTCTGCCAGTAACGGGTTACTTTGCTCGATTTCCTTAAGCGCGGCTCGTTCTGCGGAGGTCAGCTCGGAACGAAACCAGACAACCTCATTGGCCGTGATTCCATCCGATGCTAACCGGTCGCGTAATTTTGAGAGCCATTTTCGGCGGTAAATGAGGAGAATGGCAGCAATCACCACACCGAGGGCGAATCCGAAGGTCAGGGAAAGGCCCGCCAGCAGTAGATAAACCGCGGCCGATTCAGTAGCTGTAGCCGTTAAGAACAGAACCAGGAAGAGAAGGGGAGCCGGGATCGAAGTGGTCAAAATCGCGATCCATGGGGCAAACTTCAACATTCGCGCGGCAGTCGCGTCTTTGGTGGAAAGTTTCCCTTGAGGCTGACTCAGCGACATCTGCATCGTTCGTGCTCCTTAGTTCGCGATCTTAGCTTGTATAATGAGCCGACTCAATGAGAGAGGATCCAATGAATACCGTCCGACGATTGCCCTCGTTCTTATGGAATCTGGCGTTACTGGCTAGTTTTGTGTTTGCGGCGCAGATGGTGGCAGCGCAGACACAGGCCATCAACGGTGCGAACACCTCGCGGAGCAACCCCGGAAAACCGGTTACGATTCCGCTGACGATTAAGATCAAAGACCGCCAGTTGGAACCGGAGACTGAACTGCAAAATATCGATCTGACCGTCAACGAAGACGGTGACCCGCAGACGATTCTTTCGATTCGCGGCGTCGGCACAAATTCGCCGATCACGCTCGCGGTGCTGGTTCAGGAGGATCTCGTACCGTCAGTCGGCAATGAGATCAAGCCGTTGGCTGAGTTCATCACCGGTTTGCCAAAAGGCTCGCGCGTGATGATCGGGTATCTGCGAACCGGCAGTTTGCAAGTCAAACAAAAGTTCACAAACGATCTCGAGAAAGCGGCGAAGGCTTTGCGGCCCCCGAGTGGGTTTGCGAATTCCGGTCCGTATAATCCGTATGTGGAAGTGATCGAGGCGCTGAAGAAGTTTGACTCGCAACCGTTGGGGCGCCGGGCGATTCTGTTGGTTTCGGATGGGTTGGATATTTCGCGCGGAGTTGATTCGTCATCGCCGACGCAGAGTGTGGATTTGCAGCGTGCGGTGACCGAGTCGCAGCGGCGTGGAGTAGCGATTTATGGTTTCTACGCACCGACGGTTGTTGCTCAGGCAAATCCGTTGCTGGCAGCAAATGCGCAGAGCTCGCTGTTGCGATTGTCGAATGAAACTGGCGGGCATGCGTTCTTTCAGGGAACGGGAGTACCGGTGAGTTTTGATCCGTTCATTCGTGAGTTGGACGTCGCGTTGGAAAAACAGGTCGCGCTGACGTTCTTATCGACGCACCTAAGCAAAGGTTTTCACCGAATCGAGGTGCGTTCGGCGACGCCGGGCGTGCGCGTTACGTTTCCAACCGGTTACGTAAGGTGAGTGGGTCGAAAATTATTGAATCATTGCGGCGAGGAGCGATCCTCGATGATCGCTTGCAATAGCCCAACCATCAGCAAGCTGTCCGATCATGCCGTGGAAGTGGATCTCACTCCCACTTAACACGACCAGCACGTCGCCGGCGTGATACTTCGGATCCTCGAGCCGAAACTTGATCACCGTCGCCTGACCGTTCTTCTGTTCCAACGTCTCAAACTCAAAGGTATCCGCATCCGCGACATAAGTCTGAGAGTTGTTCGCTACTCTTTGTTCGTCAGGCATGGGTGAATGATGGCTCCTCGATGATCGATTGGTTGGGGCGGCATGTCGGTCTCGAACCGACGACCTCCAGATCCACAATCTGGCGCTCTAACCGACTGAGCTAATGCCGCCATATTCTGTTTGGTGAGTGCCCCCGGCAGGACTCGAACCTGCGGCCCTCTGCTTAGCTTCCAGCATCAGGCTTTCCCTGACCGCCCGTCAAAGCTGGGGTTGCTGGCTGGACTATATCTTGGACCTCTCAGTCCCGACCCGTATAGTCTCTGAGGATCCCTTAACAACGCTGCGATGGCGGTTCACCGCTTGCGACAAAAAGGTTTCCTGCGGATTACCCAATCCTCACGGATTTTTACTTCAGTCTAACGGAACGAAGTACCGGAGGCTCTCAGGGCGTCCCCGCATACAGGGTCGTCCACTCAATGGGTTCCAGACGTTCCCCATCAAGGCTCCAACAAGGCAGATGCTCTATCCGCTGAGCTACAGGGGCATCAATTTCAGTGGCTTCGCATGTTAACCCTCGCAAGTGATCTGGTCAACCACGTGCCATTATCAAGAAAACTTCAAAGAGCAAATGAAAAGAGATCGCCCAGCGGGGCGATCTCTTTTGCAAGAAGTCCAGAGATAGAGCGCTTAGGCCGCGCGGATCTGCTCTTGTGTCTCTGCAAACACGCGACGACCATTCAGCGCATCGTCGATGATCTCGCGCACTGCCGACGTTTCCGGATTAACGTCCATTCGGTCGCAGGCTTTGAGATGTCTGATGATGCCTTCAGTCGCTATCTCGAGGGCCACGCCGTTCAGCTTTGAAAACCGGCGAGCCTGGATATGATCAATTCTCATAAGCCGCTCATTTAGCGGCAGGTGTGTATCAAAAGTCACGATTGCCTCAACTCCTCCAATTAGAATCTGCGTTTCAAATGTATAAACTATAGATGCTCGGACTACCCTCTTGGATGCAGCCTTCACCCCACACAAAGCTTTAGATTCTGGGATTTAACCCCAAAAACGAAAGGCTGCTTAAGACTCTTGCCGCAGGGGGTGTTCAGCGAAACGCGAAATTATACTGGAGACCAGGCGTATACGTCCAGAAATTTTTCAGAGACGCAAAACGCCTGTTTTCTTGCGGGTTTTAACTGATTCGAAGGTCATACACACAAAGGCGCCGCCCGGATTCCGGCCAAGGGTAAGGGGCGGCGCCGTTTGCTGAAAAATAAGAGTGCCGGGCTTTCACTTTTTTGGCAGCACGGTATCTTTCATTCCTTTGCCGACACGGAACTTTAACGTGGTTTTCGCAGGAATCTGGATGGTTTCGCCGGTCGCTGGGTTACGACCTTCACGAGCCTTGCGCTCGGATTTCACGAGTTTTCCGAAACCGGGAAGGACAAATTCGCCGTTTGATTTCACTTCGCGCGCAGCGAGTGAGCACAGTTCTTCAAAGAACTCTTTCACTTGCGCCCGCTTCATTCCTGTGGATTCAGAGAAGTAGTTGACAACTTCCGATTGCGTCATGCGCTTCTTACCTGCAGCGGCTTTGGTCGCCATAGTCTGGTGTGACACCTCCAACGAGAACTAGAATTGTAAAGCACGTCGGACATTGGTATATCACACTCAAGCGGCAAAGTCTTCAACAAAACCAGCATTTCAGCTAGGTTTTTTGGGGGTTCGGTGACTTTTGTGATGGTCTACCGGGGGCAGTGAGGACAACTGCACCCGGCCGGGCAGCCAAAGTTGTTAAAACCGGACAGTCCCAGGCGAGCGAGGTCGAAATGATAGACTCCACGTCCGCCTGCTTCAACCCTCACCGAGCTGTACTCCACGCCTCAAATGCTGCATCGGTCAGGCACAAAGTTTTGGTTTACAAGACATAAAAGTCTGTTGACAAGTAAACATTAGCGGAGTAATGTCGGCCTCGCTCAGAACCATTCGTTAGTTAGTCAACCTAAGGGAAAACCAGGTTTAGTTCCTAGTACTTCAACACTCCCCAGGCTCCCCACCTAATGTTGGGCGCACGTGCGCTCATGCGGCAAAAAACGTTCAATCCTCGAGGAGAACCTCCATGGCGATCTCTATCTATACGTTCAATCTCCCTCCCCAAACACATGTCAAACAAACTAGAGAGAGGCTTGTTAAGGCTCTCGCTCCCGCGCAACGAGTTTTACGTCGGACCTTGAACTTCCGACGGATGTTGAGTCTATTCCTGATACTGTCGTTACTCTTGAACTCCACGCCGGCGGCCGCGTCGACAATAGTCTCAATCACAAAAGAGTCAACGAATAGTTTCGCTTTCTGGTATCAGGCCAGTGGATTATGGAAATTGATTCAGGGCCGCGGTGCAGGTGCTGCAAAAGCCCAGGAACGTCAGTCTGAGCGCAACGCAAAGGTGGCGCGCGTCCAGATTTCTCCAGGCGATCTAACCGTCGATCAGGGTGACCGCGTGCAGTACGCGGCTGTCGCGTATGACAGCGAAAACAACCCGGTCGGTGGTGTGAAGATAAAATGGAAAGTCGAGAGCGCGAATCATGGTCGACGCGTCCGCTTGAGTCCGACTGGACAGTTAGACGCAGTTGTCCCCGGTTCATTCACAATCACCGCGGATGCTGGGAAGAGTACGGCCCAGGTCAATTTGGAGGTACGTCCCGGCCCTGCCCGAAACATGAAGGAACCTCCGTCAGCAACGCGCGATATCTCCACGCGCGATGTTCCTGAGCCAGAAGCCGGCGCTGCAAAGAAGCAAACAAAGACTGGCCGCATCGCCCGAGTCTCTGTAAAGACTGAAAATAGCGAACTCGCAAAGAAGGCTCACGCGACCCCGAAAGCTGCGAAGGCTGCGGCGCCTGCACCGTATTTCATTAGCAACGGTTGGGACAATACAAACTACTGGTCAGCCGATGATCCGGAAAACGGCGTGGGCACACCTCCGGGCGCTCCTCTGGACGGAGGCGCCGGCAGCGGAAACTTTCAATTTGGGGCGCCGATTGTTGGCATGCTCGGTCGCGGCATCAATATTTCGCTGGCGGCCTCCTACAACTCGCGCGTCTGGAACAAGGCGGGTTCGGCAATAAACTACGACAACGATCGTGGTTGGCCTGCGCCGGGATTCAATCTCGGGTTCGGCAAGTTGCTGGGCATGACCATCAACACCGGTTGCATGCTGGTCGAGGCTGACGGCACACGACATAGCTACTCCGGCTCAATTACGTTCTACAGTTGGGGCACGGTCGGCGTCATGCATACGACCGATGGCTCTTTCATTGATTACACGTACCAGACGGGAACCAACGGCGTCATCACGTGGGCTCAGGCCAAACTGCCTAACGGCACCGTCATAAACTACGGCGCCTATTCCCAACCTGGTGGAGGAGTCTTCCCAACCTTCATCGAAGACGCAAATGGAAATTTCATCACGATCACTTACGTCAACAATGCCGGGCCGCGCATTCAGACAGTAACCGACACCGCCGGCCGCGTAATTGATTTCCACTACAATGGCAACAACCTGCTGACTGCCATTACAGCCGCCGGCCTCGGTGGCGGCACCAGAACGCTGGCCCGACTTCACTACCATCAGCTCACTCTGAATCCTGGTTTTAGTGGACTAACGGCTGGGGCGCAGAACTGGTCCCCGTGGGTTATCGATGCAATCTATTACCCGGGCAACAACACGGGTTACTGGTTCAATGATTCCGACTCGTATTCGAGTTACGGCATGCTCGCTAAGATCGTTGAGGAGCGAGGCATGAGTTTCTCGGCGTCGTCCCTCAACGATATGGGCACTGTCTATGAGGGATCGAGAACGCGAACCGAAACTTATAACTATCCGCTGTCTCCGAATTACAGTCTCACTGATGCCCCAACCTATACAACCAAGACCGAAACCTGGTCCCGCGACGGCGCCAACTTCGACTCAGCCACCACTACTTACACGGTGAATGAAAACGCCTCGCCGCGTTCAAGTATCATCGCACTGCCAAACGGCACCAAGACCAAGCAACTCTCCTACAACGCAGCGGGCCAATGGAATGACGGCCTGGTCTATCACGACGAAACATACGTGACCGAGGGAACGGTGCTGCAAAGCACTGACGTGACGTGGGCGCAGGGCGCTTACGGCTCGCCGCGTCCGACACGCATCGAGAAAAGAGATGAAAGAAATCAGGTAACCGCCACCGAGTTTAGTTACGGCTCCGTCTACAACCAGGTCACGGACGTGCGCGACTACGATTACGGCGGCACTACGCTGTTGCGCTCCACGCGCACCACTTATCAGAACAGCGCCAACTACACCGGCACCTGTTACAGCTACGGCTGCTACGGGCGCCATATCTTCAACCTGCCGTTGACTGTTGAGATCTATGCCGGCGACAACGTCACGCGCGTTTCACGCACGGAGTATCAATACGACGGCCAGGAACTCACAGCGGCCCCGAATGTGGTGATGCACGATCAAGCTGCAAATCCGCACGCGGAGGCAGAAGGTTTCTGCTACTGGGACTACGATTGGAACGATCCTGATTGTACCGGAAGCTGCTGGGACTACAATTGCGATGGTTACTGTAACCAAATCTGGAACTGTCCCTATGATTACTCAACAGAGTTCCGCGGCAACGTCACGCAGATCACAAGTTACGCGGATGCGAGCGCGCTTTCCGGTGCCGTCACCGAAACACGGCGTTATGACGTTGCCGGCAGTCTGGTAAAGAAAACAGTTGGACCCGATCAGACTACCTTCAGCTACTCGGTAAACAATCAATATCTTTACCCGCTCTCGAAGACGCGCGGTTCGGCGACGGATCCGTACGCTCAGATTACAACCAGCTCGACGTTCGATTTCTCCACTGACCTGGTGCTTTCGACGACCGACGGTAATGGACGCTTAGCCACGACAACTTACGATTCGAATAGCCTGCGGCCAACCAGCACCACTTCACCCACGGGCTCCCACGTTGATTATGCGTATAACGATGCGGCGATGAGTGTTACCAAAACGACCTATCTCGCCTCCGCCGATGGTGGTGGAATCGCCGAACAGACCGTGAGGTACCTGAATGGCCGCGCGCAGTTGCGTTCGGAGCAATCGTTAGGCGCCGGCAGTGTCTGGGACATCGTCGATCAGGTTTACGACAACATGGGCCAGGTGTCGCAGCAGACGCGGCCTTATCGTAGCGGCGAGACACCACAGTGGACCACGATGGCCTATGACGCGCTGGGTCGGCCCACAACAGTCACAGCGCCGGACGGCAGCGTTACACAAAACTTCTACAACGAAGTGTCGCGGCCCAGTGCAGCCTCCAGCAATCCTGGTGAGACCACGCGTATGCAGGACGCCTGGGGCCGTGAACGCTGGGGTCGCACTAATGCAAGCGGGAAGCTCGCGGAAGTCGTTGAACCGGATCCTAACAGTAACGGATCGGTTGCAACGAACGGCATGGCCACGATTTATACCTACGACTCGCTTGTGAGACTGACTCAAATAACCCAGGGTTCGCAAACGCGGTCTTTCAAATTCGATGCGCTCGGTCGTCTGATCGCGCAGAAGTCGGCTGAAGCATCTGCCACGCTGAACGACGCCGGAACTTATGTCGGCTCGGGAACGTGGAGCAATGTATTTGTGTATGACGAGCGCTCGAATTTGATCTCCCGCACGGATGCACGCGGTGTAAAGACAGTTTTCAATTACAACAACGATCCTCTGAATCGTTTGCAATCTGTTTCGTTCGACACCAGCGGTTTTGGTGACACGGCGAATCCGATTCTTTCGGCCGCTACGATTACCTATGCATATCGGACGAAGTCCAGTCCTTCTGACTTGAAGGACATCACCCAACCGGCGACCATTACGACGTCGGGCGTCAGCACTGAAACTTTCGCTTACGATACCGAAGGAAGACCCAGCTCTTCGACGTTGAGTCTCTCGAGCCGGCCATCGTATCCGTTTGTCACCGATTACATGTACGACACACTGGATCGGGTTAAGGACGTGCGCTATCCGGCTGAGTACGGCAATGGCGGCGCGCTGCGCAAGCTGGTCCACACTAACTATGACGTTGCGAGCCGTGTGAGTGGTCTCACTTTCGATAGTCAGACGTTCGCTTCGAACATCACTTACAACGCCGCAAGTCAAGCAACTGCAGTCACCGTCGGCACGGGCACCAATCAAGTCAACGAGACTTACAGCTACAACGCCCAAAGCGGGTTGCTCGATAGTCAGACCGCGACGCGCAACGGCTCAACCTTGCTGAATCTCTCGTACGATTACGCGGGCGCAAACGGCAAACGCACGGGCCAGCTCGTCAAAATCACCAACAACCTGGACAACAACAAGAATCGCGGTTACGAGTACGACGCAGTCGGCAGGTTGAAACGCGCCACCGGCGGACAAAATGTCAACTGGGCGCAACGCTACTACTACGATCGCTACGGCAATCGTAACAATGCTTTCTCGCACAGTGCCGAGCAGTACGTTCGTAACTTCTATCAGAGCGCGCTCGACCGCCAGCCAAACTCAACCGAACTGAATTCGTGGTTGAGCACGTTACAAACAGCTTACGCGCAAGGCACATCGCAGTTTTGGACTGCAATGCAGAATCTGGGTGCTGCACTGTTCACTTCCCAGGAATATGCGAACCGTGGTCGTAACGATCATTGGTACGTGTACGACCTCTATCGCGCTTACCTCTGGAGAGATCCGGACGCCGGTGGCTGGGCATTCTGGGAAAGCAATTGCGCGACGAATGGCCGCAACGCCACGCGGGCCGGGTTTGACTGGAGTCTGGAGTTTGAACTGCACGTCAGCGGAACATCTCCGTACTCGCCGCCGGGAGGCGCCATCGTTCCTGGTGACGGTATAGGCTCATTCTCGTACGACACGGCGTCGAACCGGATCACAACCTCGGGCTTTAGCTACGATGCCGCCGGTAACCAGACGAGAGTGCAAACCGCGAGCGGCTGGCAACGTTTTCAGTACGACGCCGCCAATCGTCTCGTGAGAGTCAAGGCGGACGACAATGTCACAGTGCTGAGCGCTTCCACCTACGGCTCGGGCAACGAACGTTTACTGACGGAGGAAGGAGGTTACCGGACCTACTACGTTTCGGAGGATGGTTCTGCTTACGCGGAATATACGGAAAGCGGCGGCTCGACCACTCCGCTATGGTCCAAGAGCAGCGTCTTTCTCGGTGATCGTCTGCTTTCAACCGTTACGCCGGCTGGAGGCGGGGGAGTGGCGATTCAGTACCAGCATCCCGATCGCTTAGGGACACGCCTGGTTACGAATCCAGCCAATGGGACTTCATTCGAGCAGGTAACACTTCCGTTTGGTACTGCTCTTAATCACGAATCGACCGGTTCCATCAACAGGCGATTCACGAGTTACGACCGCAGTGCGACTACCGGGCTCGATTATGCGCTGAACCGTCAATACGACCCGCTCCAGGGAAGATTCACACAGGTCGATCCGGACGGAATGGAGGCGACGAGTCTCGACAATCCGCAAACACTCAATCTCTATGCCTATTGCGCTAACGATCCGGTGAACAACACAGATCCGGATGGGCTCGGTTTCTTTAGCTTCCTGAAGAAACTGTTCCGCTGGATCGTGGCGGGATTAGCGGTGGTTGCAGCCGTCCTGACTATCATCTATAACCCAATTCTCTTCGCCACCACCTTCAAGGCAGTGTTGGGAATCATTGGCGCTATAGCAAACGCAGCCTCGCAGGTGTTGACGGCTTTAGGAGTCAAAACTGCCGCCGCTGTCTTCGGGATAATCGCCGCCGGGGCATCGTTTGCGACGTCTCTGGCCCAACTGGCGGCGCCGGCGGACCTAATACAGAAAGGAGGAGCGACTGCCAAGAACATCTTTAAGGTGATTCAGGATGGAGCTACCTTGGCAAGTCGTACCCTAACCGCTCTGGGGCATAACGCAATGGGGCAAGTTATGGATCTCGTCAGCAGTGTGGCCGGGATCATTACTGACGCGTATAAGCCTGACAAGAACGACGGAGGCAAAATCAAGTTCAAGCCCGGTGCATGGGGTTACTATAAAATCGGCAGGGTGACGGCGGAGAAGGTTGCCACCCTCACCGGCCACAAAGCCATCGGTGATTACCTGAATATTGCCGGTCTAGCGGAAGATGCCTACACTCTGTATCGAGCGATGTTCCGCTTTAACGAAGGTGAAAAAGCCGGTAACATCTATGGCAAAGCTCAAAAGCGCATAAACGGAAAATGGACCACGATAGACGAAGGCCTCGACGCTACAGCAATTAACCGGCTTGTCCGGATGGTGGGTAGAGTCGATCGGCTGGGTAGGCATGCGCGGCGTGTCAACACCGTATTCGGCCGGATCGACAAGATAATTGCGGTATCAGCAACACCGTAGCTTCGTTTGATTTAGCCCGCCCTTGGAGTGCGGCTCCGTCGTCGCACTCCAGGGGAGGTTCATAGTTCGACAGTCAAAAATAAATGAGGTTCGTGAAACTGACACTGGTGTGCTTAGCGCTTGTTTGTGCGACCTCGTTTTTCAACTCGTTCGCTCAGTCGGGCCGCACACCTCTTCCGCAACCAACACCAATTCCAACCCCGGACTCGAAGCTTTCGACGTCCGGGGTTGCTCACAAAACTGCGACGACTGAGAACGGGAAGTACAAAGTGGTCTTCGCCAACAAGGCCACGATGAGTAGTTTCGTCGATCAACTTAACAAGAGCGGTGAAGAAGGATACAGGCTGAAAACATCCACCTATGGGTACCAGAATTTATTCGGTTGGTCTTACTACATCCCGGTTGGCATTCTCCAGTCAGATGAGACACAGTTTGAGTATTCCTCGTTTGAAGTAATCAGCACACTGTTCTTCGCTATTTCCGGATTCGAGCCGAAATATGCCGAACAGTCGAAAAAGGGTTTCCGTTTGGTGGACCATTTTTTGGAGAAGTCGATATGCGATGAGCAATCTTCTGAAGACACTATTCGGATGATGCCGATTTGTGCAACGACTTATCAGTTCCTGCTGGAACGGGAGAAAGGAGCCAACGCTCCGACAGATTTCGTTATGGCGGAGGATACTCCGACTTTCAAGCGAAACCCGGGTAGAACATTGGGAAGCGCGATCCTGGAGAAGTGGGCGGAGGGTTTCTATCCTGCCAGCGTCTTCACGAACTACCAGATCCTGCTGGCTCATGCTGAACAGAAAACAGATCTTCAGCCTGAACCGCTTGAGGTGCAGGTAGTAAACTCCTCATTTGGGAATCCCGTGAAAAAGAAGATTAAGACCCTGGCCCAGCAGGGATTTCGTCTTTCCGTAATCGGCCAGGAGTGCGCGGTGATGTACCGTCAGGCAAACGAGCAGAATCCTGTCAGTTACGAGTGGTTGAATGCCAAGAACAAGAAGTTAGAAAAGGAGCTCGCCAAACTACAGGAAAGCGGCGCCGTTTATCGCATGGTCTATCGGGATCAGAACCTTGAGAATCAGTTGGTCTTTGAGCGTCCGGTGAACGGTAGTACTCGAAGTTCTGAATACAGAGTGCTAAAGCTCAGCTTTCAATTAGTAGACCCTCCGCCCCGAAAAGGTGTTCGAGTCCTGGATGCTCGAGTGGATCTCACGCCGGAAGCGAAACAGACATTAAAGCTCCTCAACGACCTCGCCCGTGAGGGCTTTGTGGTTCGCGATCTTTTCAGGCCGGAGTTTATCTCAAACAACGTGCACGTTCTCCTGGAGCGTTCAAAATAATTGAATCCCACCTGAATTTTCACCGGCTCACGGAGATCGAAAGAACGCTGCGGTGCGGCCAAAGAGTTCTTTGATGGCCGTTAGCTTCATCTTCCAAAGCGGAAAGCGCGGCGGTGACAGTTTTTCTGGTTGATCTGCCCACCAGATGAAGATGTGAGTGTCGAGCAGAAATTTCATTCCTGGCCCAGCCACAACTCATCCGGTAAGGGTTCATCAAAAATCTTCGCTCGTCGAAATTGTGCCTCGATTGAGACCGGCGACACGGCTGAGACAGTTTCAATTAGTCACAATTGCGGATAACGACCGTCTCCAGCTCACAAACGCCGAAGCAGTCTAAACCCTCTAACTACCATCAGCGTCAAGTCTGCATATGATCCCGTAGTTGAGAGAAGAGACCTTTGGCGGGCGCTTCTCTCAAAGATCCTTCATTAAAGGACGGGCAGTTTAATGTCGTACCCAGGACGCGCTTTGGCAGCCACACTCGCAATGGGCTACGGCGCGCAACATCCATCGTCTGTGCACCATGATGGAGACCTCCTTTCGTTCGGATTGTTCTGATTTCCTTTAGACTTAAAGATTGTAAGTTCGTGACTCGTCTCCAGAGTCAAGTCTTTTTTCTTGTTCGCGATCAATTGTCTATTTGCCTCTTGACTCTGGACTCAACTCAAGGGTCTATGCTCCTATTGCCAGCGCTCCAATGAACGATGGATTACGAATTGGCGAAGTTGCGAAACGTGCCGGCGTGAGCATTGATACCTTGCGCTATTACGAAAAAGTGCGTCTCTTGCCGCACCCCTCACGTTCAGAGGGAGGCTTTCGACTTTTTGCGCCTGAGCACGTCGAACGAGTGCGCTTTATCAAGCAGGCCCAGCAGTTGGGATTCTCGCTCGACGAGATAAGAGGACTACTGGCGAGCGGAGGCGCCGAAGAATGTATGAAGGTGCGCGATCTGCTCCATAGCAAGCTCTCTGAAATGGATGAGCAATTGAAGTCAATCCGTGCTTTTCGGCGAGTGTTGGCGCGACACTTGTCAGCTTGCGAAGCTGAATTAGAAAACCATCGTGATTCGGCGTGCTGTCCGGTCCTACCGCTGAAAGATAAGAGCATGTGAGGAAAGAGTATGACCAGTCGATGGCTTGCGGCTTTAACAGTTTTGGGCGTGCTCCTGATTGCTCTGCTCGGATTTGGGGCGCAGCGATTCTACCGATCGAGCCCGTCACAGAAAGTAGGATACAGCGCAGATCTCAGCGAGCTTAAGAAGCAATTCAATGCGGACAAGAAAAAGGTTCGGTTGCTGATGCTGCTCTCTCCCACTTGAGGCGGCTGTCTTCGGGGGGCTTCCGAAGTTCAAAAAGACGTAATGGACCAGATTAAAGATGAAAATCTTCGCGCCTATTCCGTTTGGGTGCCGATTCTGTTGACAGACGCAGAGCGAGCTGTACCAAACGCAAGGCAGCGATTGTCTGACAACCGAGTCCTGCATTTTTGGGACGGCAAAGGAGAACTGGTGGAGGCATATAAGACAATTCTGCCGACAAAGAATGCCGAGACCGGTGAATATATAAAAGCCTGGGACGTGTATCTCGTATTCGCACCGGGTGTTGAATGGAAAGATCAGCCGCCAGCGCCCAGTTTTTGGATGCATCAACTGTACTCGGTCGATCCGAAGAACGCTTTTGATAGCAAGGCACTGGCGGCAGAAATACAAAGAGCGCTTAAATAGTTTATGACTTGCTGTAGCGTAGACACTTCAGACCATTGCGAAACGCTTGAAAATAAAGGCGACGAGCTCACGCTGTGCAATTGCGGCGCGCAGGGTAAACCCGTCTCACGGAAAACTCTGTTAGCTATGCTTAAGCCGCAGTTTTTAGAACAAGCGTTGAATGGAACATATAGATTCTGTGCTGCGCGCGAGTGTCCGATCGTTTACTTTGAGGAGCAAGGGGCTCGCATCTTTACCGTTGACGATTTGCGCATTGTCGTCGGAGTTAAGGCGAGTTCAGATCCGATTCCTCTTTGCTACTGTTTTGGCTTCGATGAGAGTCACCTGCGCGAAGAGATTGTGCAGACCGGAACCACCACTATTCAAGAAAAGATTTCACATCTTATTCGTGAAGGACTATGCGCATGTGATGTTCGCAATCCTTCTGGTCTTTGTTGTCTAGGCGAGGTAAACAGGGTGGCGAAAAGATTGAAGCAAGAGAATGCTGAGCCTGCATAAAACTTTATGAAGATTTCGCGGACCGCAGTTGCTAACGGTGTTTCCGTGTTCTCGGCATTCTTTTCCGTCTTGCCGATCGGTTGTTGTGTCTTTCCAGTTGCTCTTTCGTTTCTCGGTGCATCCGGTATGGCTTTCGCTTCGGCATTGACACCATACCGCCCGTATTTCATCGTGCTTACCCTGATCTCGTTGGGCACAGCTTTCTACTTCACCTATAGACCGGAGCAGGAGTGTGCGCCAGCTGCAGCTTGTGCAACACCGAGAAGTCGAAGAGTGCAAGTTATTATTTTTTGGCTTGCGACAAGTTTAGTTCTGATGCTGCTGATCCTTCCTTACCTGGTCCCATTCTTGCCACTATAAGACGAATGAAACGGGCGCTAATCATCATTCTAGCGATCGCGGCCATTGGCATTGGCTTACTGGCGTATTATTTCTACGCCGGAAGCATTGTTCCCAATGGGCAACAGCCACTCGTCAGGCTTACAGACTCCAATCTTTCATCGTTGAAAGATTCATTCAACGGTTCGGCAAACTCTATCCGCGTTATCGTAATGCTCTCGCCGACTTGACCAGTTTGTTTGCGGGGGGCCTCCGCATTTCAAGAACTGCTAGAGGAACAACACGGAAACAACATGCGGGTTTTCGTTATTTGGGAACCTGTTCTGCCTTCCGATTTGTTTGCTCCGTCAACTTCCACACTGCACCGAATCTCAGATCTCAGAGCGACGCAATATTGGGATAAGAGTCGCGTCCTATCTCGCTTGATGGGCGAAACGGATCACGATTCGATTGTTTGGGACACCGTTGCGGTTTACGAGTCAGGAAAGCTGTGGGACCAAAAACCGCCCGAGCCTGTTTATTCTGGCGGTCCGGTTATCGACGTTATAGAAGCGACCAGAGCTGCGATACGAAAGCAACTAGACAAGAGTGCAGAATCCAACCTCCGACCTCACGGTCCCGAATGATAGGCGCGGCAAAAAGTAAGGATTTACCTTTTCGAAAGTTGCAGCACCAGGGAATTTCGAGGGATTCTACATCCGCTCCCATTCTTTACCAGTCATGATGGGTTGAGGGCTGATAATTTTGTCCACAAATTGGCCACACGTGAGAAACGACCGTTAACGCTCACAACTCATAACTACTTGATGCAATGTAAGTTACTGGTCGGGGCGAGAGGATTCGAACCTCCGACCTCTCGGTCCCAAACCGAGCGCACTACCAGGCTGTGCTACGCCCCGAAAATTGAGTTTTCAATCCGCGTGAAAGCTGAGGCATTCTAAGAGTCACCTTCCGGCTGGTCAAGCAGGGCTGTTCCGAGACAAGCCGGGCGTGTTGTTCGGAGGCCGGCCGGGCTTATGGAGACACAAGGAGCTCGCGTGTTTTGAGAAGTGCGCGTGCACGGTGGCTGAGCCGGTTTTTAACGGCGTCCGGTAATTCAGCGAAGGTCTGGTCGAAACCGTCAGGGACGAACAATGGATCGTAACCAAAGCCGCCTTCACCACGTGGCTCGAAAATAATCCGCCCCGTGCACGTGCCTTCTGAAGTCTTCAGCACTCTTTCATCCGGCGTGGCGATCGCGACCACACAAACGAATCGTGCTTTACGCTTGTCGATCGGCACCCGTGCCAGTTCCGAGAGTAGTAGCGTTCGCCGATCCGCGTCTGAAGCACCCGCGCCGGCGTAACGCGCAGAAAAAACTCCCGGCGCACCATCGAGCGCTTCAACCTCCAATCCCGAATCATCGGCGAGCGCGCAAATACCAGTTGCGCGTGCATAGAACCGCGCTTTGATGATTGCGTTGTCAGCGTACGTGTCGCCGCTCTCAGCAGGGGTGCCGATGTCCTCGAACTCCTGCAAGGATCGAACCTGCCACGGAACGTCGCCGAGAATGCTCTGAATCTCAAGCACCTTTCCCTCGTTACGCGTGCCGAGCAGTAATTGCGAGAGCGTGCTCATTGCCGATGCGCCAGTGAATTACGCCGATCGGGTTGCAGTAGCGAGATGAAGGTACTGAACTGACCAAACGCAGAGCGTGTCTTGCGCTCGATGCCGGCGGCGCTCAAGCGCGTCTCGGTCTCGGCAAAAGTCGAGTGGTGGTCCAGGTTATTCTGCAACTGCCCTAACTCGTCACTCGAGAGGCGCCGGCCCTGAATCATCAGCAACGTCGAGATAAAGTTCGTCAGACGCGCTTCATCATTCGTGTAAGTAACGATCGCCGCTGTGCTCTCGCGCGCCGAATCCTGCACGTTCTTCTTCTCTTCGGTAATCGTCGCCTGACCCTTTCGCAATTCAACCAGGCACTGGCGCATGGTTTCAGTCTTACCTAGCAGCACATAGCCATCCGCAAAAACAGCGGAGAACTCCTTCGCCGGATCCGGATCGGCTGGCAACCCCTCAAGAATCTGTGGCGGAGCGGCTTTTCCTGTTAACTGCCGTAGCGAGCTTCGCAAAAGTGCCTCATCGCTCACGCGGGCAATCAACACCGATCCATCAACTCCCGTCGACGGCTTCATCGTCAACAACGGCGGACTCAGCGCCGCGAGCGCTTCTTTCGGATTGTTGATGCCATAAACCGACAGACTCGAATGCAACAGCGAACCAAACAACACCGCCGGCAAAGCGTCGAGTTTGAATGCCACCGCCGAATCGAGCGAGTTCCACGCTGCTGCCGGTTCGCGACTGCGATAGATCGTCAACGATTGAAAATTGCCCGGCACGAGTTTCCAGAAGTTCTCATCACGCTGAGACGTCTGGAAAGCAGGTTGCAATCGCTCGACGACTCCCGGCTCAAGCGAGAACAGAAAACGATCTTCAATACCGCCACCCGACGGCACAGCGGTCCATGCAATGCCGCGCAGAATTTTCGCCGCACTGAACGCGAGTAGTTGCTGTAATTGCTGATCGCCTGGTGCGAGGCCCATCAGCAGCGGGACAGTCCACGAAAACAGTTTTGCCGAATTGGCAGCCGAGATGTAGCCGAAGCCGAGTGACTGTCCCGTCGCAACACTCGCACGCCTTTTCTTGAACTCGGCATCGGTGCCAATGCTCGGACGCGTGCCACCGCGCACCTCCAAGCAACTCCTAAGCGCATTGTCGCTATTGGCCAGGATCACAGTGGTGCCGTTAATCGCTCCGACCAGCTTCCGATCGCCTCCGGGTATCGAGCATTCAAAACGGTCGCCATCTTCATCCGGTCCCACGCACGACGACGCTCCATAGGCAAACTGAGCCAGACGCTTCACGCTTTCAACCATCACCGATTTCGTACGCCATCGCGACGTGTGCGTTTCGGCAATCAGCGCGATCTCCGGTCTGACCTTCAACGTATCTTCCTGCTCGGAAGTGTTCAAGCCAACCACAACCAGCGCCACTTGAGTTCGTGCGAACAGCACACTCTCAACCGGTCCGAGCCCGGCGCGAGCCGCCGTAGTAAACAGTCGACTATCAGTGCTCGGCCCGCTGCGCGTGATCGGACCGGCAGCCTTCCAGGCGTCTGCACGCTGAATGGTGCGTACCACATCCGCCAGACTGTTGAATTCCACGTAGACGATTGAATCCGCAGGCGCGTAATCTGCGAGATCGGTTTTGGAGGGAAGGTTGAACCAAATCCCGGCCACTGCTATCAAGATTCCAAGCAGGACCAGAACCACAGTGATACGAAGGAGCTTCATTTGGCGAATCCTAGCTTTCCCGATCAACGACTGGCAAGCTGGGGAATACTGTGTTACTTTGACTCGACTCCACGCTTATGACTTACCGCCAATTGTCTGCAGAGGCCCTGGCAGAACAGGACTACGACAGTTTTCTGACTGAACTAGAGAAGTCGCTCACCGATGGAACCACAGATCCAAATGAGGTGGTTCGCGACACGCTATTCCAAATCTATTACGGAGCTACACGAATCGATCCGACAGACCTCCCGCTGCCGGCACGCGCGACTTACCACACGTTCGATCCGCGCAACGTCACCACCGAGCCCGAGCACTATACCGATATCAACTCGAAACTCTACCTCCAGCGCAAACCGATGATCTGGCTCTGGCAGATGTTCGACCGTTCGCCGCTCGGACAGAACGCGCTGCTCGGACACCGTTTTCGCCGAATGCTGGCGCCGCTAATCTTTCGCAGCGTCGGCACAAACTTCAAATGCTGGCACTTCGTCGAATGGTCGTTTGGCTACAACCTCTCCATCGGCGACAACGTTGTCGTGCATCGTCACGTGCTGCTCGACGACCGCGGCGGCATCGAGATCCGTAACGACGTCTCAATCTCAGACTACGTCAATATCTATTCCCACAGTCACGATATTTACGACATCCACAGCGTCTCAACCCCGCAAACGCGTATCGGCAACGGCGTCCGGATCACCTATCACGCCACGATTCTCGCCGGCGTTCAGGTTGGGGATCAGGCGATGATCGGAACCAGCGCCGTGGTTACGCGCGACGTCGAACCGAATCACGTCGTGGTCGGAATTCCCGCCAAGACGGCCAAGATAAAAGACCGGTAACAGCGAAGCAAAGGCTGGAACAGTTGCGCAAATGTTCCAGAAATCAAGCTTACCAGGCCTGTGCCTCCCAGCTTAACCACTCTTACACAAAGAGTTAAACGATGAAAAATAGCGATTGACATTGTTTGGCCCACTAATGTACTCTCACTCAGGTTAACGGCAGCAGGTTTGCCGTTGACCGGGTGCCTACCTGGTTTCAACAGCGGTCAGTCCCGCGATGAGCTTCATTCCTGCCCTTACTGATCTCCGCAACCGTGTTGTGTTGATACCCGCCCGATATGAGCAACCTTATCAATAAAGAGACTAGTACCTTGATCCAAACGAATTCTTCGGCCACGACGAAGCTCGTCAAACGACAACTACCCCGCGCGAGAAAAGCTCGTGCCCGTCTTCGTCAGCAAAACAAACAACGCGTTGCGGCGGTGAGGAATAACTAACTATGTTCAAAAAAGGCCCCGGCAAAAAGAACCTCGTCGGTCTCGACATCGGTTCCAGTTCCGTTAAAGCAGTAGAGCTCGGCAAGAAGGGATCAAGCTTGCAGCTCCTGAATCTCGGTTTCGAGAACCTTCAGACCGATACTATTGTTGACGGACAGATCATGGAGCTCAACAACGTCTCCAACGTGATTTCGCAAATCTTCAATGAGCACCAGATTCGTACCACTCGCGTTTGTGCCGGTGTTAGCGGTCACTCCGTGATTGTGAAGAACATAGTGTTGCCGCAAATGAGCTCTGAAGAGTTGCAGGAGTCGTTTAGCTGGCACGCCGAAGAGCACATTCCTTTCGACATTGCCGACGTCAATCTCGATTACGAGTTGACCAGCCGCGCTGAAGATGCATTGCACGTTCTCATGGCCGCGTGCAAGAGCGACAAGATTGCGAACGTGAAGCAGGCGATTCAACTTGCCGGCAAGCAGCCGGTGATCATCGACGTCGACGCGTTCGCATTGCAGAACTGCTACGAAGTGAACTACCGGCCACGTCCCGGCGAGATCGTCGCCCTGCTGAATATCGGCGCCGCCACAATGAACATCAACATCCTGAACGGCACGCGATCGGTCTTCGCGCGCGATGCTTCAGTTGGTGGGAGCCAGTACACCAGTCTGCTCCAGCGAGAGCTCGGTCTCAGTTTCGAACAGGCTGAGGGCGTGAAGCGTGGTATGCCGTTACCCGAAGGCACCGAAGCTCGTCCGATCCAGCCAATCATTGAAACGGTTTCGGAAGCGCTCGCGCTCGAAGTTAAGAAGACCGTTGACTTTTACCGCGCAACCGCTCAGGACGAAGTCGGCATACAGAAGATTTTCCTCGCCGGTGGCGGGTCCAAGCTTCCGGGTCTGGCTGATTTCCTGGCAAGGAAGTTTGAGATCCCGGTTGAGGTTTTCGATCCCTTCCGGCAGATCGAGGTTGATTCGAGAAAGTTTGATCCGGAGTACATGCGAGAGATCGTGCCCGAGATGGCGGTTGCCGTCGGGCTCGCCCTGAGAGGAGTTGAAGCATGATCAAGGTAAACCTGCTCGAGTCAGTTACGGATCGGCCACAGGGCGTCGCGGCGGTTGAAGACAAAGTCGCGAGCCCGCGTTTTCAAACGTTGCTGCTCGCCTTGACGGTGTTCGGATTGATGGCCCTCGCGATGGGCTATGACTACGTCAACGCAAACATGGCCTACACCGCAGCGCAAAGAGAACTCGATAACCAGAAGCGGATCAACCAGCAAATGCTTGCAATTCAGAAAGAGCAGCAGGAGCTGGAGAAGAAGACGAAAGAGATTCAGGATCGTATCGATGCGATCAAGAGACTCCGCGAGTTGCAGCAAGGCCCAAGCGCAGTGCTTCAGGAAATCAAAGCGCGCTTCGACGCCGTGCCTGGTCTTTATCTCACTGCCATCGAACAGAAGGATGGCGAAGTAACGATCAAGGGTGAATCACCCAACGAATACGCCGTGACGAGGTTTGGCCAGAGTCTGGAATTCTCCGGTGGATTGTTCACCAACCTCAATATCGAAACACAAAGAGAGTTCGCAAAGGAATCAAAAGACGCCTCCTCGTCCGGAGCATCTGCGGCGAACGATCCGAGCTTCGTGAAGCCTGAGGTGGTTGTCTTTACTGTTAAAGCAAGCTTTGGCGGCTCGAAAGCGCAATCGCAACAATCGGCTCCTGCCCCGAATCAGGTCGCGATGAAGAAGTAAGTTTCAAAGCGTCGGGAGACCTACTGAATCAAAGGATCAATGAGATGAAATTAGGCAAGCTTCCAAGCCTTCCCTGGTACCTGCGACTCGTCGCCTTCCTGTTGGTCGGTGGCCTGATGTACGCCGGCTTTCGGTATTTCGTGACTAGTGGCACCCGCAGCGAAACTGCAACCATGACCGCCGAGATCGAGCGGTTGCGGCCGCTCAACGCACAGGCGCAGATCGTTTCCCAGAACCTGAACAATTTCAAAGCGACTTACAAGGCGCGCGAGGAAGAATTCGCGGAGCTGAAGGCCCTGCTTCCAGAACAGCGCGAGCTGACGATGGTCCTTCAAGGAATTCAAGACCGTGCGCGCAGCAATGGTCTCGTGCTTAGCCGGTTCAATCCGAAGGAAGACATTCAGCAGGACAACTACAGTGGCAAGAAGATCGAAGTCAGCGTCGTCAGCGGTTTTGCCGGTTTGCGCGCGTTCTTCGAACAGTTGTCCCACTACCAGCGGATTGTTTCGGTCACCAATTTTGAACTGAAGCAGATCGAGAAGCAGCAGTCGTTAAACAAAACAGTTGATGCGCGTTTCGATCTGACTGCTTACTACGTCTCATCCGAGCGCTTACAGAATCAACCGCAACCCGCAAAAGGCGCATCCGGCGGCGCTGCTCCCGCCCCTGCTGCGCCTCAACCCGCAAAATAACTTCTTAAGAGAATCATCATGAGCCACGAAAAGAACATTGCGAGAGTTAGGTTGGCGGCTTCGTTGCTCGGCGCAGCGATGTTGCTTACGAGCGGTATCGTTGTAACAACGATGGCCCAGGAACAGCAGCCGGAAAAGCCTGCAACGAAACGCGTCGGCTCGGGCGGTCGAGATCCTTTCAGACGGTATGAGCCACCGAAGCCGACGATTAAGCGGATTGCAAATCAGTCGCCGATTCCGTCGATTCAGGACAGAATCAGTAACTACAAGGCGCAGAAAGCTGCCGCGATGAACGCCCGCATGCCGGCGCCGAAGCCCACCACCGCTTTGTTGCTCAACGAGATTCAGGTGATTGGAATCTCTCGCTCGCCGCGCGGATACGCGGCGATTGTCGAAGCAACACCAATCAAACTTTCCTACGTGATCTATCCGGGCGAACCGTTCTACGACGGCCAACTGGTCGCCATCGAAGACAATCGCCTGGTGTTCCGTCGTGAAACTGTGTTCACCGATGGCCGTCGCGAAAGAAGTGTCGAGTACAAACCACTGCGACAGCCCAGCCCTGTGAATGCAGTGCCTTTGCCCAGTGGGTCGGTTGCGACCGCGAAGCCGTAACTGCTCTGGTTTGGTTTCGTGAACCAGACCCTTACCGCGCTGGCATCCTGCCAAAGACCAGCGCTCTCTTGACAAACCAGAACTGGCCCGGATTTTTTCCGTGCGGCACGCGCTTTTGTTGCCCCGGCAATCGAGCGTAGTGCGTGGCGGCTGGTTCTGAAATCCCCCTAAGGAGGGAATGATGCCTTATCAGCCTCGAGTCAAATCAGCCATCTGGACCACGCTCGTCCTGCTGCTTGTCAGCGTTCCGGCAAGCGTTTTGGCTGCCCCGAAGTATTCAGACGCGGTCGCTCGTCCCGTCGAACCAACCGCGACGCAGCAGCAGAGCGTTGCTGCGGCGCCGGCTCCGACGCCACCTGCCGGTCTTACGCGCGGCCTGGATAAACAGCCGGAGCAGGGTCGACAGTACGGACAACCCGGGTTCATCGGTGAACCGATCAACCTGAACGTCGTTAATGCCGACATCCGCGACATTCTCAACTACGTCACCGAGCAGTACGGCGTGAACTTCGTCATCGATGCTTCGGTTAGCGCCGTGCCGGTAACGGTGAACGTGCAGGATGTGCCGTGGAACGTCGCGCTCGACGCTGTGCTCAAAGCAAACCGGTTGGGGATTGAGGTCAACGGCAACATCCTTCGCGTTGCTACGACGGACGTTCTGGCCAAAGAAGCAGAGACGCAGAAGGTGATCAACGACTCGCGGTTGGACGCTTCGCCGCTCGTGACGGAATTCATCCGGCTCAACTACGCGCGCGCTTCGGGCACGTTGGCCCAGGCTGCCGGCTCGACCGGCGCCTTCTCCGGTGGCGCGACCAATCTCAGTTTCAGCGGCGGCGCCGGTGGCGATGCGACCGGTGGCAGCGGCGATCAGGGTCTGCTTCCGATTATCTCGCGCAGACTTTCGCGTCGTGGCTCGATCGAAGTGGATGGCCGCAGCAATACGCTGATCATTACCGACGTGAAAGAGAATATCGATGCGATTCGCCAGTTGGTCGCAATTCTGGACCAGCCGGAACCGCAAGTGGAGATCGAAACGCGAATCGTCATCGCGCAACGCAATTTCAGCCGCGACCTCGGCGCGCAGCTTTCGCTAGGCGTTGCCAATATGACTCGTGGTGGTTTAGGCAGTCTTACAACCCTTCCCGCAACCAGTACGAGTGGTGGTTCGGGTAGTGGGTCGGGATCTGGCTCGGGCTCAGGTTCAGGCTCGGGAAGTGGTTCCGGTACTAACTCGCTGAGGCCTGGTCCGAATCAGTTCGGCGTGTTTGGTGGTCTCTCCGGTACGAATCAGCCGCTCCCGTCACTGGCGGCTGCGGCGGCTAGCACAGTAATCGGTTTGACGACCGGACTGTTTGGCACCGCTCAGATCAGTAATCTGCTTTCACTGGCTGAATCACGTGGTCAGGCGAAGACAGTCGCCACTCCGCGGGTTACGGCGCTTAACAACCGTCCTGCGCAGATCGAGAGTGGTTCGCAGATTCCAGTGCAAACAACGCAGGCCGCCAGCGGCACTGCCGTTGTGACTACGACGTTCGTCTCGGTTCCGCTGCGTCTCTCTATCACACCGCAGATCACGGATGCGGGAACCGTCGTGTTACGCGTAACGATCGAAAACAACACTATCAACACCGGTATCGCCGTCGGTGGCGTGCCGGGTATCGACACGCAGCGCATGCAGTCGGAAGTGCTCGTTCCAGATGGCGGCACCACGGTCATGGGTGGCGTGCTTGCGGACAACGAAGGTGAAGTCCAGCAACGCACTCCCGGACTCGCTTCGATTCCGATTGTTGGCAATCTTTTCAAGCGCAAACTGACCACGCGGCAGAACAGTGAAATTCTCTTCTTCATCACGCCGCACATCTACCGTCCGGACTATAACGGGCGTCCGACGGCAGGCACGGTCGGCAATGGTCAACCACGGACCACTACGATTCCTCAGCCGGTTCCGCTAGGAAACCCGCCGAGCAACACGCCGACTCCGACTCAGTTGCAACAACAACCGCAGCCTCAAACGACCCCCACAACTCAGCCGCAATTGCTGAGTGCTCCCACCGCGAACAGCCCGGCCGGCGCGAATGCAGCACGGCCCGGCACACTGAGCGGCCAACGTCCGTAATTGGAGACCACCATGTTCAAGGAGATGCTTGAGTCCATTATCGAACGCACCGAAGGCAGCCTCGGTGCGCTCATAATGGGAACCGACGGAATCGCAGTCGAAAAGGTCCTCGGCCAGGCCGGTGCAGAAGCGAACCTCGACGTTGCTGCCGCGGAGTTTACGTCGCTCGTGCGCAGCGCACAGCGAGCGGGCGTGGACACCGGATTGGGCGCTTTGCGTGAACTGGTTATTTCGCTCGAAGGCGCGGTGATGCTGATGCGGCTGTTGAGTAAGGATTATTTCGTCGTGTTGGCGTTGAGCTCGGAAGGGAATCTGGGCCGCGGCCGTTTCGAATTGCGGAAAGCCGAACTGAAACTGGCGAAAGAATTTGCGGTTTAGGAACAAGTTTCCCGCAAAGGCGCAGAGACGCAAAGGAACGATTCCGTTTTCTTTGCGTCTCTGCGCCTTTGCGGGAAAGTCACTATTGGAGTTATCAACTATGAAACGTTGTTCTGTTCTGGGCCTTCTTCTCATCGCGCTTTTTTCTACCAGCGTAGAAGCAGCGACTCTGTTTGGACGCGTGATCGAAGTCAACGATGGCGACGTCATCACGGTCTTCAATCTCAATCGACCCGTTCGCGTCAAACTCGTGGGCGTTGATGCGCCGGAAGCCGGTCAGGCTTTTGGCGACGTCGCGAGGAAGCATCTCTCCGATCTCGTTTTCGACAAGTCAGTTTTGGTTGAGTACTGGGGCATTGCTGCGGACAGCAGTCTCGTCGGACGCGTCATGCTCGACAAAACCGATGTCGGTGCGCAGATGATTCGCGATGGCGCGGCGTGGTTCGATGCAGGTAATCAAGGCCGTTTGAGTGTTGCCGATCGGGACGTCTATCAGCAGTCGGAGCAGGCCGCGCGAAGCGAACGGCGCGGTTTGTGGCAAGCGCAGGACCCGATTGCGCCGTGGGAGTTTGTCAGGGCGCAAGCACTCCGAAGAAATCCATCCGCCAGTTTGAACTCAATCCTGCCGGCCGCAAAGCCAAATCGGCCGACGCCCGAATTGACGATGATGACCTTGATCGCCTCGCGACGATCCGCGCGGTCTTCGTTGTCTGCGGCTAACGATGCAGATATTGCGTGGGCGACCAGTGCAGGCCCGAAGAATTGGCAACCATACAAACCCGTTGGTGAAAGTTTCTCCGCGCTCGTTCCGGACGACGGCATGAGAAAGCAGATTTCGATTCCGTTCGGCGATCAAATGGTTGATGTGAACGTTTACGCCGCGCGCGACGGTTGGGCCATCTACGCTTTGATGTGGATCAAGGGACCGACGTATGGTGAAGCGGACCGGCCGGCGATTCAGTCAACGGTGCAAGGTTTTCTCAGCGGCTTTGCTAGAGGTTACCAGCAACAAAACAACAGCCAGTTCTCCTGTGAGTTGCAAGGCGAGCGTCGTTTCTCCTCCGGCGGATTCACCGCGACTGAATACGATTTTGCGTCCTGCACGATTCCCACCAAGGTGCGCGCCTTCACGCGCGTTGTGGGCGGCGACCGCCAAATGTACGTGGGCGCCGTCTTTTACAGTGCGGAAGAGGACGTAAACGTCTCCCGTTTCATGAAATCCTTCACCATCACCACCGCGACTCCCAAATCAAGAGCAAAAAAACGATAACTCAGGGTAGCTTCACGTAGGGCATGCCGCGGAGGATGATGCGCTGGCGGCGTGCGACGCGGCGTGGGTTGACTTGGGGGTTGAAGACCGTGCGAGGGTTCGGGATCATCGCGGAGAGGTAGGCGGCTTCGTTGGCGCTCAGCGCTGAGGCTGGTTTGCGGAAGTACTTTTGTGAAGCAGCTTCCGCGCCGTAGACACCGTCGCCCCACTCAATTACGTTCAGATAAATCTCGAGAATGCGACGCTTGGTCAGCAGCCGCTCGAGCATGATGGTTATCACGGCTTCCTGGCCTTTGCGAATGAACGATCGCTGTGACGAGAGATAAAGGTTCTTCGCCAGTTGCTGTGAGACTGTCGAACCGCCGCGTTTGAACTCCGGCAGGTTCGGAAGCCAGTCGTCGTCCTCGCCTTCGCGTTTTGCTTCCCGCGCGGCTTCACGCTGCGCCTGCTCGAATGCTTTCTGAATTGCTTCGTAATCGAAGCCGGAATGGGTGGTGAAGTTTGTATCTTCGCCCGCGAGCACTGCTCGTTGCAGGTTTGCCGAGATCTTTTCCAGCGGCACCCAGACCTGTTCGCGCCGCGGTTGCTGTCCTTTGGCGCGCGCTTCGCTGGCCCGCGTGTCGATCAGCGACGTTGACGACGGATTGTGACCGCGTAACCAATAGACGCGTACGAAGAGCACAGCCTCGTAGAGGATTACGCCCACGAGGATGCCCAGCACGCCCAGGAACAGCCAGCGAAAGATTCTGCGTATCATGGTTCAGGCGAGCCTTCCAGCGAGCGATCGCGCCGCGCTTTGAAGTTCGAAAACCTCTTTGACCATCCGGATCGTGTTGCAGTGAATCTCGATCGTGTCGTTGATGTCTTTGCCGTAACCGCCCGACATCACCGTGACGACCGGCACTTCGCGTTCGAAGCACTCACGCAAGACACACACATCACGCCGGCGAAGGCCATCTATCGTCAGCGCTAACCGGCCCAACTTGTCGCCGGCATAAGGATCCGCGCCGGCGAGAAAGAAAACGATTTCGGGATCTGCGGCAAAGACGGCAGGGAAGTGACTGATTAAGCAATCAAGATACTCGTCATCTTTTGTGCCGTCGGGAAGTTCGATGTCCAAGCTCGATCGCGCCTTGAAGAGCGGGTAGTTATTTGCTCCGTGAATCGAGAAAGTGAATGTTTCCTCGTCGCCCGCAAAGATGGTCGCCGTGCCGTTGCCCTGATGAACGTCGCAATCGATGATTGCCACACGCCGGATCAGGCCTTCCTTCCTCAGGACACGAATCGCAACGGCGACGTCGTTGAACACACAGAACCCCTCGCCACGGTCGGCAAACGAATGGTGCGTGCCGCCGGCGAGATTCGAAGCACAACCCTCGACGAGCGCTGCATACGCCGCCGCGATCGTTCCACCCGTCGCGTAAAACGAGCGCCGCACGAGCGATTCAGACCACGGCAAACCCAGCCGGCGCAGTTCCTTTGCGGTCAACGTGCCACTGCACAGGCGCGAAACGTAATCTTCTGTATGAACGAGTCGTATCTGTTCAACTGTGGCGGGCTGCGGCTCAAACAGTTCCTTCCGGTGCAGAGAGCCATCAGCCAGGAGCCGATCGCGTACGAGCTCAAACTTGCGAATGGGAAAGATGTGGCCGTTGCCGATGTCGGCGTAGTAACGAGGTGTGTAGAAAACTTGCATGCGCCTGCGGACCAGATATTAGCGCGAGGCAGGAATCTACACAAAACAATCTATCAGTGTCGTCCGTGTTTATCTGTGGCTTATTTTCGACGGAATGATTTGCGCGACCCGCGGTAGTTAACCTTGCCGGGGAGTTTACGCGGAAGGTCGAGATCGTCGTCGACGATGTCTTCGAGATGAACACTCGCGGAACGCGCGTAGGCTAGCAGCGTCATCAGGCTCGGCTCGCGTTTGCCCTGCTCGTACTCCGAGATACGGCCGTAGTGCATGGTTTCTTCGAGTCCCATGCGCAGCAGCATCTGCGTTTGCGACAAGCCCAGTCCTTTACGAATCTGAAGCAGCTTGTCTGCGAGCCGCAACGGCTTCGGACGCGGGTTGCCCATTAGCGCCAGCCTCCCTTCGAGAGGAGACTCAGCGGCAGGGAGGCAATCTTCCGCCTCTCGATCCGCGCGCTCGCTTCGATCCCGGCGCACGCTACGCGCCCTTCGGGACGGGGCCTGGGCCATACGGTCCTTTTCCTTAAGTGGACCTGATAAACGTCTCTCTTGCATCTACTCGCAGTTGGGAGTAATATGCCTTCGCTGTTGTTTTTCGCCGTGAGTATGAACCTTTCATGCTCAACGGCGATGCTCATCACTCGTTAGTGGGTTGAGCCGCGCTCATGGCCGTTGCTGAATTGTCAAAGACGGACCATCGTAAAACGACAGACCACCCGCCGTAAACAGAAAAATACAGTTTGGGTTGGCCCTGTGAAGGGGGCCAAGAGTCCGCGGCAGCCGGAACGCCCAGATCCGCTCCGCGGACTCAGGTATTTTGCCCCACTTTGAGAAATCACACTGACTTCAGTAATCTGAGCCATCCGCAAATTAGAAGGAGCAGAGCAATGAAAGTCATCGACTGGCTGGCGACGCAGTTTGATCAGGAAACCAAAACCACGCGCAGGCATTTGGAGCGGTTGCCGAACGACAAGCTCGACTGGCGGCCTCATGAGAAGTCGTACACCGCCGGCGCCCTGGCCTCGCACATCGTTGAGAGCCTGAATTGGACGACGGACATCTTCACGAAGGACGAGGTGAACTTTGATCCGGCAACCTACAAGCCGTACGTCGCCGCCTCAACGAGCGAACTGCTCGAGGTTTTTGAGAAAGCTGTGGCTGACGGCAAACGCGTGCTGGAAGGAGTTGATGACGAAGCCGCGATGCAACCGTGGAGTCTGAAGATTGGGGGCAGGACCCTGTTCGAACGGCCCCGGCTGGATGTCTTCCGCGACTTCACCTTGAGCCATGTGATCCACCATCGCGGACAGTTTTCAGTCTATCTCCGATTACTAAATGTGCCGGTGCCCGGCTCCTACGGACCAACCGCTGACGAGCAGTTTTGAGTTCAGGCAGCTTTGCCCAAAGTCGAACTCTTCTATGTGTTCTCGGTGCCTCTGTGGTTCAAAAAATACTTAGCAAAACAACCAGAGAGTCACGGAGACACAGGTCATCGACAACTACAAAGAATACGCTGCACTTTCCTCATCTAACAACGGCGGAGCTTCGGTTCGGATCACCCGGCGGAGGAGCAGCGGATCGTCAAACATGCGCGCCAGACCGCGCACGATGGCATACCGCGGTTCGTCGGCGGTTTGCACGGCCAGTTTTGTTTGCTCGTGCATGTAATCGGCCATGCCCTCGAACAATGCGCCGCCACCGGTGAGAATAATGCCACGGTCGTAAATATCGCCGGCGACTTCGGGCGACAGCTCAGCGAGTGTCATAGCGACGCTGTCAACAATCTTTGCAACCACATAGTGCGCGACCGGATAGATTTCCCCAGCCGTAATGTTGATTGCGCCGGGACTGCCAGTGACCACGTCGCGCCCGCGAACCGTGATTTCGCGCGCGAGGTCGTCGGGCAAGTTCGCTGACGCGAGTTCTATCTTGAGCCTTTCGGCTGATGGTTGACCAATAGCCAACCCGCGGTGACGACGCACGTGGTTGATGATCGCGGCGTTTATGTCGGCACTGCCGATGCGTTCCGAGCGGGAGTGAATGATCGCTCCGTTACCCACGACCGCGACATTCGTCGTGCCGCTGCCGATGTCTACAACCGCGCATGCACGCACGTCGTCCAGCTTTACGCCGGCGCCGAAAGCTGCGGCCAGTCCTTCGTCCATCATCATGACGCGGCCGATTCGTGCGTGCTCCGCCGCAGTCAACAACGCCCGGCGTTCGACGTGAGTCACGCCCGGATAAACGCTCATCAGTGCCCGGCGGCTGAAAAACGACGAACCACTGCGGGCCTCACGCACGAAATAGGCCAACATCTCGCGGGTTCTTTCGAAATCGGCGACGACGCCGTTGAGCAACGGCGCAACCACCGTGATGTCGCGCGCCTCACGG
>Ga0187894_10000625_pt1 | contig 47560 bp, 47 predicted proteins | sample GBC1701081metaG_FD_136650 | JGI IMG/M metagenome (GOLD analysis project Ga0187894, IMG submission 136650) | White microbial mat communities from a lava cave in the Kipuka Kanohina Cave System on the Island of Hawaii, USA - GBC170108-1 metaG ... | reverse complement strand
CCGTCGGCCTCGGCGTAGCTCCACGACTCGGCGCGCTGGCGCTCGTGGTAGCGCCGGATCCGCGCCGCGGCGGCGGCGAGCGCGTCGCGCACGTCGCCGGCGAGCGCTGCGGCCGCGCGCTCGCGCTCGCGCGCGGGGATCTCGAGCCGGGCGACGCTCGCGGCCTCGACCCGGTCGAAGCGCCGGGTGTGCTCGAGCACCGCCGCGTCGCCGCGCGCGCGCACGTCCTCGACGATCGCGGCCACGATGCGCTCGACGCCCTCGTCCTGCGCCGCCTCGAACCGGATCAGCGCGGCGAGCCGCTCGTCGAAGCCGCGCTCGCGGGTGGAGAGCCGCGCGATCTCAGGCATGCGCGGCCACCGCGGACTCGAACGCCTCGATCAGCGGCTGCAGCCGGTCGCGCTTCAGCTTGAGCGCCGCCTGGTTGACGATCAGCCGGCTCGACACCGGCATGATCTCCTCCACCGCGACGAGCGCGTTCTCGCGCAGCGTGTTGCCGCTGGCGACGAGGTCGACGATGGCGTCGGCGAGGCCGGCGAGCGGCGCGAGCTCCATCGAGCCGTAGAGGCGGATGAGGTCGACGTGCACGCCCTTCGCGGCGAAGTGCTCGCGCGCCGCGCGCGGGTACTTCGTCGCCACCCGCAGCCGCGCGCCACGCCCGACCGCAGCGGCGTAATCGAAGCCGGCCGGCACCGCCACGATCATCCGGCACGCCGCGATGCGCAGATCGAGCGGCTGGTAGAGGCCGGCGCCGCCGTGCTCGTAGAGCACGTCCTTGCCGGCGATGCCGAGGTCGGCGGCGCCGTGCTGGACGTAGGTGGGCGTGTCGGCGGCCCGCACCAGCACGAGCCGCACGCCGGGGCGGCGCGTCGGAACGATGAGCTTGCGCGAAGTCTCCGGATCCTCGGCCGGCGCGATGCCCGCGGCCTCGAGCAGCGGGAGCGTTTCGTCGAAGATCCGGCCCTTGGAGAGCGCGAGCGTGATGCCGGACACGGGGAACGGGGCTTGTTCTGCAAAGCCCCGATTCTAAAGGAACTCCGCGGCCTCCCCTACTTCCCCGGCTGCGCCTGCCCGGGCTTCCCCGGCTGCTCCGGCTGCTCCGGCGTGCTCCGGCTGCTCCGGCCCCGCGCGGACCCCCTACCTGATCCGCCGGATCCGCGCGCCGAGCGCGCCGAGCTTCGCCTCCATCGCCTCGTAGCCGCGGTCGAGGTGGTAGATGCGTTCGACGACCGTCTCGCCCTCGGCCGCGAGCCCCGCCACGACGAGGCTCGCCGAGGCGCGGAGATCGGTCGCCATGACCGTCGCGCCCTGCAGCCTTTTCACCCCGCGCACGATCGCGGTGTTGCCGTCGGTCGCGATGTCGGCGCCGAGCCGGGCGAGCTCGAGCGCGTGCATGAAGCGGTTCTCGAAGATGTTCTCGGTGATCGTCGCGGTCCCCTCGGCGAGCGCGTCGAGGGCCATCAGCTGCGCCTGCATGTCGGTCGGGAAGCCGGGGTGCGGCGCGGTGTCGACGTCGACCGCGCCCGGGCGCCGCGGCATCGCGAGGTGGATCGTGTCCGCGCCGGCGTCGATCGCGGCACCGGCCTCGCGCAGCTTTCCGATCACCGCGCCGAGCAGGCGCGCATCGGCGTCGCGCAGCGTCACCTCGCCGCCGGTCGCGGCGGCGGCGGCGAGATAGGTCCCGGTCTCGATGCGATCCGGCATGATGCGATGGGCCGCGCCTCCCAGGCGCTCGACGCCCTCGATCGTGATCACTTCGGTCCCGGCGCCGCTCACGCGCGCGCCCATCGCGTTCAGGCAGTTCGCGAGGTCGACCACCTCGGGCTCGCGCGCGCAGTTCCCGAGCACCGTCGTCCCGTCGGCGAGCGCCGCCGCCATCATCAGGTTCTCGGTGCCGGTGACGGTGACGAGGTCCATCGCGTGCCGCGCCCCGCGCAGCCGCTGCGCACGCGCGGTGATGTAGCCCTGCTCGACGCCGATCTCCGCGCCGAGCGCCGCGAGCCCCTTGATGTGCTGATCGACCGGGCGGAGGCCGATCGCGCAGCCGCCCGGCAGCGACACGCGCGCCTCGCCGGCGCGCGCGAGGAGCGGCCCGAGGACGAGGATCGAGGCGCGCATCGTCTTGACGAGCTCGTACGGCGCGACCGGGCGCTCGATCCGTGCGGCCGCGAGCAGCACCGCGTCGCCGTCGCGCTCGACCGCCACGCCCATCTGCGCGAGGAGCTCCATCATCGTGCGCACGTCGCGCAGCCGCGGGACGTTCGCGAGCCGCAGCGGCGCCTCGGCGAGGAGTGCCGCGCACAGGAGCGGCAGCGCCGCGTTCTTGGCGCCCGACACTCGGATCTCCCCGCGCAGCGGGATGCCGCCTTCGATCGCTAGCTTGTCCCTCCGCTGGTCCATCCGCTGGTCCATCCGGCGTCCGGGAGGCGGGGCAAGAGCGGCCATCGGCCGCAGTATCCGCCCCGAATCTGGCAGAAAAGTGGCATCGCGCCGCTACGCCCGGGCCGCCCAGTCCTCGGGGGTGTAGGTCTGCATCGACAGCGCGTGGATCTCCTCGCGCATGCGCTCGCCGAGCGCCCGGTAGACGAGCTGGTGCTGCTGCACGCGGTTCTTGCCGCGGAAGGCCGGGCTGACGATCACCGCCTCGAAGTGGTGGCCGTCGCCGGCGACCTCGACGTGGTCGCAGGCGAGCCCCGCCGCGATGTACTGCCTGACGTCGTCGGGTCGGACCATGGCCGTGCTCCTTCAGTGCCGCAGGCGATAGCCCGCCTGGAGGAGGCCGAGTGTAATCGCCGCGAGTCCGGCGAGGAACACCCCGACGACGGCGAGGCTCGCCGCCGGCGCGACGTCCGACACGCCGAAGAAGCCGTAGCGGAAGCCGTCGATCATGTAGAAGAAGGGGTTGAGGTGCGAGACGCCCTGCCAGAACGGCGGCAGCGAGTGGATCGAGTAGAACACCCCGGCGAGGAAGGTGAGCGGGACGATGACGAAGCTCTGGAACCCCGCGAGCTGGTCGAACTTCTCGGCCCACAGCCCGGCGAGGATCCCCATCGTGCCGAGGACGGCCGACCCGCCGAGCGCGAACGCGACCGCCCAGAGCGGGTGCGCGACCGGGACGGCGGCGAACGGCAGGGTCGCGAGCAGCACGCCCGCGCCGACGACGAGCCCGCGCACGATCGCGGCGAGCAAGTAGGCGCCGAAGAACTCGACGTGGGAGAGCGGCGGCAGCAGCACGAACACGATGTTGCCGGTGACCTTCGACTGGATGAGGCTCGAGGAGCTGTTGGCGAACGCGTTCTGCAGCACCGACATCATGACCAGGCCCGGCACGAGGAACGCGGTGTACGAGAGGCGCTCGAACACCACGACCCGGTCCTCGAGCACGTGGCCGAAGACGAGGAGGTAGAGGAGCGCGGTCAGCACCGGCGCGGCCACGGTCTGGAAGCCCACCCGCCAGAAGCGGAGGCACTCCTTGTGGAGCAAGGTCGCGAAGCCGGCGAGCGGCGCCGGGACGGCGGCCGCGGGCTCGCCGGTTCCCGCCGCGGCCGCCTTCGCGGCCCCCTTCACCCTTCCCTCATGATCTGCACGAACACCTCCTCGAGGTCGGGCTGCACGAGCTCGAGCTCGAGGATGCGGCCGCCGGCGGCGCGCAGGCGCGCGAGCGTCGCCTCGACCTCGGCGTAGTCGTCGAGCTTGAACGTGTAGCGCTCGCCCTCGCCGCGCTCGACCGCGCGGCGGGCGAGGTCGTCGGGCAGCGCCTGCGCGAGCCGCACCCGCAGGTAGAGCGCGTGAAACCGCCGGATGAGGTCCGCGGTCGCATCGAGCGCCACCACGCGCCCCGCCTTCAGCATCGCGATGCGGTCGCAGAGCAGCTCCGCCTCCTCGATGTAGTGGGTCGTGAGCACGACGGTGTGGCCGTCGCGGTTGAGCCGGCGGACGAACTCCCACAGGCCCTGGCGGAGCTCGACATCGACACCGGCGGTCGGCTCGTCGAGCACGATCACCGGCGGCCGGTGGACGAGCGCCTGCGCGACCAGCACGCGCCGCTTCATGCCGCCGGAGAGCGTGCGCATGTTGGCGTTCGCCTTGCCGGTGAGGTCGAGGTGCGCCATGACCTCGTCGATCCAGTCGTCGTTCCGGCGCAGGCCGTAGTAGCCCGACTGCATGACCAGCGTCTCGCGCACGGTGAAGAACGGGTCGAAGACGAGCTCCTGCGGCACGACGCCGAGCACCCGGCGCGCTGCGCGGTAGTCGGCGACGACGTCGTGCCCGAGCACGCGCGCGGATCCCGCGTCGGCGCGCGCGAGCCCGGCGAGGATGCTGATCAGCGTGGTCTTGCCGGCACCGTTCGGGCCGAGCAGCCCGAAGAACTCGCCGCGCCGGACCTCGAGGTCGATTCCGGCAAGCGCCTCGACCGCGCCGTAGCGCTTGGCGAGCCCCCGGATCTCGATGGCGGCGGCCATCTCGCGGCGGTCGGCGATTCGCGCGCGCTCGTGCGGCGCGCTACCCGGGGCCGGTGCCGGGGAGGAGTTCGGCGACGGCGTAGAGGCGGGCGAGCTTCGCGAGTGCCGGCGGGAGATTCTCGAACCGGATCGACCGGCCGGCGGCGCGCGCCTCGCGCAGCCATGCCACCGCGAGGGCGACGGCGGCCGAGTCGACCTCGGTGACCGCGCGAAAGTCGACGATCGCAGCGGCGGCGAGGTCGTCGCGGCCGGTCGCCGCGAGGATCCCCGCGACCGATCCGACGGTCACTTCGCCCTCGAGCAGCAGGCGGTCGCCTTCGCGCCGCGGCACGGGAGAGCCTCGCGCCCGACCGGCGATCAGCCGGCTTTCGCCGCGAGCTGGCGGTTCTTGTCGGCGAGCGACTTGATCAGCCCGTCGATGCCGCTCGCGCGCACCTCGTTCGTGAACGTGTCGCGATAGGTCGTGACGAGGCTGACGCCGCCGACGGCGACGTCGTACACCTTCCATCCGCCGGCCGACTTCTCCATGCTGTAGTCGATCGACACCGGCTCGCCCCCCGGCTGCCTGACCTCCGAGCGGACGGTGACGTCGTCGGCCGCGGCCGCGCCCGGGCGCAGCGGCCGGAACTCGATCGTCTGGTTGCGGTAGGCCGAGAGCGCCGAGGCGTACGTGCGCACGAGCAGCGTGCGGAACTGCTCGATCAGCTGCTGCTGCTGCTCGGGGGTCGCCTTGCGCCAGTTCGGCCCCATCGCGAGCGCGGTCATGCGGCTGAAGTTGAAGTGCGGCAGCACCTTCTCCTCGACCAGGGCGACCGCCTTCTTCTGGTTGCCGGCCTGGATGTCCTGGTCCTGCTTGACGATCGCGACGACGTCCTGCGTGACGCTCTTCACCAGGGCATCGGGCGCGATGTTCTGGGCGAGCGCGGACGGAAGCAGGCACGCGAACAGCATGAACGACGATGCACGGGTCATGAGTCTGTTGCGCTCCTGGCGGTTACCGCGCGGCGTGGGCGCGCGGCGAGTCGGCCGCGAGCACGGCCGGGTAGTTGGCAGGCACCTTCGGGTCGACGAGCTCGACGGCGGGCATGGCCGGCGGCGCGACCTCCGTCGTCGGCTCCGTCCGCCCCTCGGCGGCGAGCTCGATCCGCGATGTCGATGCGGACTCCGTCTGCGTCGGCGGCACGGCTTCCGCCTCCGCCTCCTGACCGGCGCGAACCGGTTGGTCCGGCGATGCCGCCGCTGGCACCGGCTCGGCGAGCGACGCGCCCGGCTGCTGCGCCACCGCCGGCAGCACGCCGGACTGCTTGTCGGCCGGCAGCGGCGGCGGATCGCCGTCGTGGATGAGGAAGCGGCGGCGCTGGAAGTAGGCGTTGCGCACGAACGCGTAGCGGTCGAGCGCCGCCTCCTCCAGGAGGTTGCTCGCGTCGAGCAGGCCGGCGCGCGCCTGGACGATATCGAGGCCGGAGAGCGACCACTGCCAGGTGACGCGGTGATTGAAATCCGCCCACTTGGGGATCTGCCACGGCAGATACGCGAAGGCACCCACTGCGGTGCCGGTTGCGTCGCGGACGCTGCTCGGCCCGAGCAGCGGGAGGACGAAGTACGGCCCGAAGTCGACGCCCCACACCGCGAGCGTCTGCCCGAAGTCCTCGTTGTGCTTCGGCAGTCCCATGTCGGAGGCGACGTCGATCAGGCCGCCGAGACCGATGGTCGAGTTCCAGACGAAGCGCGCGAAATCGTCGATCGCGAGGCGCACCTTGCCCTGCATGAGCTGGTTGAGCGCGATCCAGGGGTCGGCGAGGTTGGAGAAGAAGTTGGTGACCGCGGCGCGCGCCGGCTCGGGCGTGACGAAGCGATAGCCCTCCGCGAGCGGCTTCATCACCGCCCGGTCGAGGCCGTCGTTGAACTCGAAGGTCGCGCGGTTTACCCCCTCCCACGGATCGCGGGGGTCGGGGCTGCGCATCGTCGTGCAACCGGCGAGGGCGATCGCGGCGATTGCCGCCAGGCCCAGTCGGAGCGTTCTTGTCATTGGCGATTCGCCTGCCTCACTGCCCTACTACTCCCTACTACGCCCTACTACGCCCTACTACTTCTTGTCGCCGCCTTCGGCCGCCTTACTGTACAGGAACTGCGAGATGAGATTCTCGAGGACGATCGCCGACTGCGTAATCTTCAACGTGTCGCCGTTCGCCAGGTTGGCCGTGTCGCCGCCCGCGCTCAAGCCCACGTACTGCTCGCCGAGCAGGCCCGAGGTGAGGATCTTGGCCGCGGTGTCCTTCGGGAAGGTGTAGCGCCGGTCGAGGTTCATCGTCACCACCGCTTCGAAGCTCTCGTTGTCGAAGCGGATGCCGGCGACGCGCCCGACCACCACGCCCGCACTCTTCACCGGGGCGCGGACCTTGAGGCCGCCGATGTTATCAAACTTGGCTTTGACCTCGTAGCCGTCGGCGGCCGCGAGGGTGGCCGAGCTCGCGACCTTGAGCGCGAGGAACAGGACCGCCGCGAAGCCGAGCGCGACGAAGAATCCGACCCAGATGTCGAGCGCCCGGCGCGTCATCATCGTCTCTAGGCTCCCCTGAACATGAACGCGGTCAGCACGAAGTCGAGCGCGAGGATCGCGAGCGCCGAGGTCACCACCGTGCGCGTGGTCGCGCGCGACACGCCCTCGGCGGTCGGCTGGGCGTCGTAGCCCTCGAACACCGCGATCCAGGTCACCGCGACGCCGAACACGGCGCTCTTGATGACGCCGTTCGCGATGTCCTCGCGCAGGTCGACCGAGCCCTGCATCTGCGACCAGAACGCACCCTCGTCGACGCCGATCAGCTGCACGGTGACGAGATACCCGCCGAAGATGCCGATGGCGGAGAACAGCGCCGCGAGGAGCGGCATCGAGACGACGCCGCCCCAGAAGCGCGGCGCGACCACGCGCGCGACGGGGTCGACCGCCATCATCTCCATCGCCGCGAGCTGCTCGGTGGTCTTCATCAGGCCGATCTCGGCGGTGATCGCCGAGCCGGCGCGGCTCGCGAAGAGGAGCGCCGACACCACCGGCCCGAGCTCGCGCACGAGCGAGAGCGCGACGAGCGTCCCGACCGCGTCGGCCGAGCCGTAGCGCACGAGCGTGTCGTAGCCCTGCAGCCCGAGCACCATGCCGACGAAGAGCGCCGACACCGCGATGATGATGAGCGAGAGCACGCCGGCGAAGTAGATCTCGCGGATCGTGAGCGAGAGCCGCCGGAAGCTCGTGCCCGAGAGCGCGAGCATCGCCCAGAAGAACCGGCTCGCGAAACCGAGCCGCACGACCATGCCGTTCACCCGGGCGCCGAGCGCCTCGAAGAACGAGAGCACGCGCGCGAGCATCAATGGGGGCCGAGCAGCGCGCCGGCGTAGTCGGGCGCCGGGTAGTGGAACGGCACCGGCCCGTCGGTCTCGGCGTGCACGAACTGGTGGACGAACGGCGCGGTCGACGAGCGCACCTCGGCCGGCGAGCCCTGCGCGACCACGCGGCCGCCGGCGAGGAAGTAGATGTAGTCGACGATCGCGAGCGACTCCTGGACGTCGTGCGTCACGACGATCGAGGCGGCGCCGAGCGCGTCGTTCAGGTCGCGGATGAGGCGCCCGGTCACCGCGAGCGAGATCGGGTCGAGCCCGGTGAACGGCTCGTCGTACATGATGAGCGCCGGGTCGAGCGCGATCGCGCGCGCGAGCGCGACGCGGCGCTGCATCCCGCCCGAGAGCTGCTGCGGCATGAGGTCGGCGGCCCCGCGCAGGCCCACCGCCTGGAGCTTCATCAGCACGAGATCGCGGATGATCGGCTCCGGCAGGCCGGTGCGCTCGCGCAAGGGAAAGGCGACGTTGTCGAATGCCGAGAGATCGGTGAAGAGCGCGCCGAACTGGAACAGCATCCCCATCTTGCGGCGCAGTTCGTAGAGCTCGCGCGTCCGGGCGCGGCTCACCGCGCGGCCGAACACGCGGATCTCGCCGCGCGCGGGCCGCAGCGATCCCCCGATCAGCCGCAGCAGCGTCGTCTTGCCGCTGCCGCTGCCGCCCATGATCGCGACCAGGCGCCCGCGCGGGATCGCGAGCGAGATGCCGTCGAGGACCGGCGCGCCGCCGTACGAGAACGTCACGTTCTCGACCTCGACCAGCGGCGTGGTGGACGACGTGGTGGACGAGGTGGACAAATCGGTGGCGGGGCTCGACAACAAAACGCTGAATTCTAAAGGAAAGGCGGCGGCGCAACCACCCGCGCCCGGCGCCGTGCGCTATCATCCGCGCGCCCCGTACGCCGATCCCGCGCGCGCGACCCGCATGTCCGAACCCGTCCTCCGCGTCAGCGGACTCGTCAAACGCTTCGGCAAGGCCGAGGTCCTGCGCGGGGTCGACCTCGAGGTGGCCGGCGGGGAGTTCCTCGGCCTCGCCGGGGTGAACGGCGCAGGCAAGACCACGCTCCTCAAGTGCCTGCTCGACTTCTGCGCGGTCGACTCGGGCTCGATCGGGATCCACGGGGTGCCGCACACCGAGCCCCGGTCGCGCGCGCGGCTCGCGTTCCTGCCGGAGCGGTTCGTGCCGCCCTATTACCTTACGGGTCGCGACTTCCTGGGGTTCATGCTGCGGCTGCAGCAGCGGCCCTACGACGACGCCGAAGTCGCGGCGATGCTCGCCGCGCTCGACCTCGACCGTTCCGCGCTCGCGAAGCCGGTGCGCGCTTACTCCAAGGGAATGACGCAGAAGCTCGGGCTCGCGGCCTGCTTCCTGTCGCGCCGCGACCTCTACGTGCTCGACGAGCCGATGAGCGGGCTCGATCCGCAGGCGCGAGCCGGCGTGAAAGCGCTGCTGGGGCAGCTCCGCGCCGACGGCCGAACGCTGCTTTTTACCTCCCACGCGCTCGCCGACATCGAAGAGATCTGCGACCGGATGGTCGTCCTGCACCAAGGTGTGCCGTATTTCTCAGGAGCGCCCCGGTCCCTGTGCGACCATTATGGCGAGATTTCGACGGAGAAGGCCTTTCTCCGCTGCATCGGGGACGCTCGCCCATGTCAGACCCCACCGCCAAGCCGCGCCTCCTCATCGTCGACGACGACGCGCTGATCACCGACACGCTCGCGTACGCGCTCGGCAAGGACTTCGACGTGCTGGTCAGCGACTCGCGCAACCACGCGGTGAGCCTTCTCCGGCAGATGGACCAGCCGCCCCAGGTGGCGCTCGTCGACCTCGGGCTGCCGCCGGTGCCGCACCGGCCCGACGAGGGCTTCGCGCTGATCGGCGATCTCCTCGCGCATTCGCCGAGCATGAAGATCTTCGTGCTGTCGGGGCAGAACGACGCCTCGAACGCGCGCCACGCGCGCGCGATCGGCGCGGCCGAATTCGTCGCGAAGCCGGCCGATCCGATCAACCTGAAGCGCATCCTCCTGCACGCGCTCCAGTTCCGTGCGGCCGAACTGTCGGGAGCGAGCGCCGGCGAGGACGGGATGCTCGTCGGCCGCAGCGCCGCGATGCAGAAGCTGCGGAGCCAGGCCTCGCAGTGCGCCGATTCGCCCTTCCCGGTGCTGATCGAGGGCGAGTCGGGCAGCGGCAAGGAGATGGTGGCGACCGCGCTCCACCGTCTCTCGGGCCGCCGCGACAAGCCCTCGCTCGCGCTCAACTGCGCGGCGATCGCGCCGACGCTCGTCGAGCCGACGCTCTTCGGCTACGTGAAGGGCGCGTTTACCGGGGCGATGACCAACAAGTCGGGCTACTTCGAGGACGCCGCCGACGGCACGCTCTTCCTCGACGAGATCGGCGAGCTGCCGCTCGAGCTGCAGGCAAAGCTCCTGCGCGTGCTCGAGAACGGCGAGTACCAGCGGGTGGGGGAGACCCAGCGGCGGTTCAGCCGGGCGCGGGTGATCGCGGCGACGAACCGCGACCTCCGGCAGGAAATCAAGAAGGGGAATTTCCGCGCCGACCTCTACCACCGGCTGAGCGTGTTCACGATCAACGTGCCGCCGCTGCGCGACATGGACGACGACCGGGTGCTCCTGCTCGAGCACTTCTGCAACTTCTACGCCGACCAGGCGAAGCTGACGCCGTTCCAGCTCGACGACGGCGCGGTCAAGCTGTGGCGCGACTACCACTTTCCGGGGAACGTGCGCGAGCTGCGCAACATCGTCATCCGGCTGACCACGAAGTACGCCGGGCAGCGGCTCTCGGGCGAGGAGCTCGAGCCGGAGCTCGACGTGACCGCCGCGCCGGCCGCCGAGTTCGGGCCGCCGAGCGACCCGGACACCCTGATCGAGCAGGCGCAGGCCCACCTGCAGCGCGAGCGCAGCTTCAACCTCGACAGCATGCTGAAGGCGTGGGAGCAGGGCTACATCGAGGCCGCCATGAAGCTGACCCGCGGCAACGTGAGCCAGGCGGCGAAGCTCCTGGGCATCAACCGCACAACGCTCTATTCGCGCATGGAGTCGTTGCAGAAGCAGTGACGGCCGCGCGTTGCGCGGCCTGACCTCGTTCGCTAGGTGGTCGTACGAACAAGGGGGGATTCCCCTCGTAGATCCCCCACGCTCGAACAAGGGGTCCCCCCGGTCCCCCCTTGTAAATCCCCCTTGGAGCGCCCTCTTGTAAAGGACCCCGTTTCGCGCTCATGATGAGGCTGATATAACGCGCGCAACCCCATGTATCTCAGCCATTTCGGCCTCAACGAGGCCCCCTTCCGGATCACCCCGCACACCGAGTTCTTCTTCTCGGGCGCCAACCGCGGCGCGACGCTCGAAGCGCTGCTCTACGCAATTACCCACGACGAGGGCATCGTCAAGGTCACCGGCGAGGTCGGCAGCGGCAAGACGATGCTCTGCCGCGTGCTGGTCGAGCGGCTGCCGAAGAGCGTCGAGACGATCTATCTCGCGAACCCGTCGCTCTCGCGCGACGAGATCCTGCACGTGATCGCGGCCGACCTGCAGGTGGAGTCGCGCGGGGAGCGCGTGACGATCCTGCTGCGGTCGCTGCAGGAGCGGCTGATCAAACTCTACGCCGCCGGCCGGCGCGTGGTGGTGCTGATCGACGAGGCGCACGCGATGCCGATCGAGACGCTCGAGGAGATCCGGCTCCTCTCGAATCTCGAGTCGAACCGGCACAAGCTGCTGCAGATCGTGCTCTTCGGTCAGCCGGAGCTCGACCAGCATCTCGCGCTGCCGAACATGCGCCAGCTGAAGGAGCGCATCACCCACGGCTTCACGCTCGAGCCGCTGGTGCGGTCCGACGTGGAGAGCTACGTCGACTTCCGCATGCGCGCGGCCGGCTATCGCGGACCGAGCGTGTTCGCGCCGCCGGCGATGAAGCTGATCGCCCACTCGTCGCAGGGCCTGACCCGGCGCATCAACATCCTCGCCGACAAGTCGCTGCTCGCGGCGTTCGCCGACGGCACGCACCAGATCACCGCCAAGCACGCGCGCGCCGCGATGCGCGATTCGGAGTTCGGCCGGCGCCGGCCGGGCCTGCCGAACGCGTGGTGGTTCGTCGCGGCCGGCCTTGCGGCCGGCCTCGCGATCGGCGTCGGGCTGCACCTCGCGAGCCAGGCCGGGGCGGGGAGCGGCGCGGCGCGCCCGGCGGCGGTCGATGCCGTCGCCGCGCCAACCGCCGCGAGCCCATCGCCGACGCCAGCACCGGCGACGGGCGCCGACGCGAGCAACCCATTGCCGCCCGCCACGGGAGCGCCCGCCGCAGCAACGCCCGCCGCAGCAACGCCCGCCGCAGTAACGCCCGCAGCCCCGGCCGCGCCGGCCACCGTCGCAGCCGCCGGGTCCGAAGGGCCCGACCGGCGGCCGGTTACCGTCGGCGCTGTCGTCCCGGCCGCGGCACCTGCGTCCGCCGGTTCGCTCTCGAACCCGGCTGCCTCGACCCCGGCCGGCGCCCGGGCCCCTGCCGGGGGGAAACTCGCGCAGGAGCGCTTTGCGGCAACGCAAAAATGGCTGAGGAGCGCGCCCAACGGGACCTGGACGATCCAGGTCCTGACCGTCGGCGATCCCCAATCGATGGAGCGGTTCCTCGAGGAAGCGGTCAAGGAAGTGCGGCCGGACGACCTGTACGTCTACGGGGTCAAGCAGAACGGGCGCCAGTTCTACGGCGTCACCTACGGCAACTACCCGACCCTCGAGGACACCATCACCGCCATGGGCGATCTCCCGACCTCGTTCAAGTCGCGCGGTCCCTTCCACCGCAGCATCGGCGTCATGCGCCGCCAGAATCAGGAATAACTTCTCGCCCGGACTCGGCACTAGGCCACAAACGCTTTGCGCCGATAAAACAGTTTCTTAGAGTGTTTTGTTATACTGGATCTCCGAATCCCAGAGGGTCTCGGGATTCACGCACAGGGGGTTGGGGGAAGCATGGGCAAGAAGCTGCTCGTCTGCGGTCTCGGGATCGCCCTGAGCGGGTGCTTCCAGCCGATGAAGCCTTCGCCCGGTCACATGCAGGACGGGTCCGTCGCGCCGTCTGCCGCTACGATCCCCCCGCCGGTTCAGGCGGTCCCCACCCCGCCCAAGCCCAAACCGACCGCGCGCGCCGAAACCTACAGCGTAGTCGTCAACAACGTGAACGTGCGCGAGCTGCTGTTCGCGCTCGCCCGCGATGCGAAGGTCAACGTCGATATTCACCCCGGGATCACCGGCGCGGTGACGCTCAACGCGATCGATCAGACGTTTCCCCAGCTCCTCGGCCGCATCGCCAAGCAGGTCGACATGCGGTACGAGATCAGCGGTCCCGACGTGCTCGTGATGCCCGATTCGCCGTACCTGCGGATCTACAAGATCGACTACGTCAACCTGGAGCGGACGTCTCAGGGCGCGGTCAGCGTTTCGTCCGAGATCGTCGGCCAGCAGACCGGGACCGGCGCCGGCGGCGGGGCCGGCGGGGGCGCCGCTTCCGGCGGCGGGGGCGCAGGCCAGAACACCTCGCGCGTCGCGGTGACGAATCGCAGCGCCAACCGGTTCTGGGACACGCTCACGAAGAACGTCGAAGAGATCCTGCGCGAGACCGACAAGATCCTTCCCGGTAACGCGCCGGCTGCGCCCGTCGCCCCGGCGCCCGCGGCAGGGGCGCCTGGACCAGCCGGGGCTGGCGGGGCGCCCGGTGCCGGAAGCCCGCCGGGCGGGGTGGCCGCGCCGGGGGCGGGTCCGAACTTGACCTTCCGCGAGGCATCGTCCGTGATCGCGAATCCGGAAGCGGGGATCCTTACCGTCCGGGCGACGTTGCGCCAGCACGACAAGCTGCAGGAGTTCCTCGACCAGGTGCTGGTGAACGCCAAGCGCCAGGTGCTGATCGAGGTGACGATCGTCGACGTGCAGCTCGGCAACGACTACCAGCAGGGGATCGACTTCAACATCCTGCGCACCGGCACCGCCGGTATCTCCGGAGGCATCTTGGCGTCAGGCCAAGGCTTGCCCACGGTAAACCCCGCCGGGAATTTCCTGACGCTCGCCTACACCTCGGCGAGCTTCCTCGCGAGCTTGAAGCTGCTCGAGACGTTCGGGAATGTGCGCGTGCTGTCGTCGCCCCGAATCTCGGTCATCAACAACCAGACCGCCTTGCTCAAGGTGGTCGAAAACGTCGTCTACTTCAACATCACGTCGCAGATCAGCCAGAGCGTGAACGTCGGGAGCCTCCAGTCGTTCAATGCGGTACCGCAGACCGTTCCGGTCGGAGTGGTCCTCAACATCACACCGCAGATCAGCGACGCCGGCGGCGTGCTGCTCAACGTGAAGCCGACGGTCTCGCGGATCCGCTCGTTCGTGCAGGATCCGACCCCGAACCTCGCCGTCCCGAACCAGATCCCGCAGATCGTGATCCGCGAGATGGAGTCGGTGATCAAGCTGTCGAGCGGACAGATGGCGGTCATGGGTGGCCTCATCCAGGACACGCTGACCGATCAGCAGGCCGGGATCCCGTTCCTCAACCGGATCCCGTTCCTCGGCGATGCGCTCTCGAACCGGGCCATCCAAAGCGCCAAGACCGAGCTCGTGATCTTTCTCCGGCCGATCGTGATCCGCGAACCGAGCCTCGAGGGCGACTACCGCGGCTACCGCGTGTTTGCGCCGGGCGACGATTTCATGTCCCAGCCGAATCCGGCCAAGCGGCCCTGCGACTTCCGCATCGATCCGGGGTGCCCGCAGTGAGCTTGCTGCTCGAGGCCCTGAAAAAGGCGGAGCTCGCCAAGCAGAACGCCTCGGGCCAGCAGGGCGACGGTGCGGCCGCACCGTCGGAGCCGCTCGGGGGGCTGTCGCTGGAGCCGCCACCCGGCGAACCCGCCGAGCGCACCCTGATCACGCGCGACCGGCTGCCCGACATCACGCAGCCGCTCGAGATCCTGTCCGAGGACCTGCCGTCGGCGGGCACCCGCCGGGAAGCGCCGGCCGCGCCGAGCGCCGCGGCCGCCGCCGCACCCGCGGTCGCCGCGACGGCGGCGGCCGCCGAAGACACGGAGCGTGCGTCGGTACGCCAGATCTTCGAAGCCAAGACGCCGGACTACGACCCGCGCCGCCCGTTCTTCCTCGCCGTCGGCGTGCTGGGGGTCGCGATCCTGGGGATCCTGGGATATTTCGCCTACGAGATCTTCGCCCCGCGCCCGTCGTTCTATGCTGGCCCGGCCGGCGGCAAGGTGGCGCAGCCCTCGCCGGCCCCGTCGCCTGCGCCGGCTGCACAGCAGGCGCCGGCGGTCGCTGCCGTAACGGCCGCGCGAGTCGAGGCAGCGCCGGCCGCCGCATCGAGCCCCACTCCGGCACCGGCCGCAACTCCGGTGCCGGCCCAGCCGGCCACTGCCGGCATCCTCCGGAGCGAGGCGCCCCGGCCCGCCACACGGCCTGCGGCCGCGCCGGTCCAGCGAGGTTCGAGAGAGTCCGGCGAACCGCGCCCGGCGTCGTCGCCGCGCTCGGCAGTCCAGGTCACGCCGAGCCCGCCGCGTGTCGATCCGGCGCTCGAGCGCGCATGGGAAGCCCTGCAGGCGGGCGATCTCGTCAAGGCCCGGGACGGCTACGAGCGCGTCCTGCAGGCGAACCCGCGCAACCGCGACGCGCTGCTCGGACTCGCGACGATCGATGCCCGCAGCCAGGACTTCGAGGGTGCGGAGCGGCGCTACGTCCGCGTGCTCGAGCTCGACCCCCGCGACCCGTACGCGCAGGCCGGTCTCGTCGCCCTGCGCGGCCTGACCGACCCGGTCCAGTCCGAGAGCCGGCTCAAGAACATGCTCGCGCAGAACCCCGACGCGACGTTCCTCAACTTCTATCTCGGCAACCAGTACGCCGCGCAGTCGCGATGGCCGGATGCGCAAGGTGCGTATTTCCGGGCGTTTTCAGCCGACCCGGAGAATCCGGAGTACGCCTACAACCTGGCGGTCAGCCTCGACCACCTGGGGCAGCCGAAGCTCGCGCTCGAGTACTACCGCCGGGCGCTCGCGCTTGCCGGGAACCGCGCAGTGGGATTCAATAGCGCCCAGGTCGAAGCAAGAATCCGCGAACTCACGCGCTGACGGGCCCGACCCGTTCGATGAATTCCCCGGCATCCCCGCAAGCCAAGCGGCATATCGGGCAGATCCTGATTTCGCAGGGGATCCTCACCGAGGATCAGCTGCGGATCGCGCTGCTCGAGCAGCTCAAGTCCCGCCAGCCGGTGGGCAAGCTATTGGTGCAGCTCGGCTTCGTCTCCGAGGCGACGCTGCGCGATGCGCTGTCCGAGAAGCTCGGGCTGCAGTCGGTCGATCTGGGGCAGATCGTCGTCGACCCCGGCGCGATCCGGATCGTGCCGCGCGAATTCGCCAAGCGGCACAACCTCTTCCCGGTGGCGCTCGACAAGGAGCGCAAGCGCCTGATCCTCGCGATCTCCGACACCAACAACATCGTCGCGCTCGACCAGGTGCGGGCGCAGCTCCGCGGCGAGCACGACGTCGAGCTGCGGCTCGCCGGCGAATCGGAGATCGCGCGCGCGATCGAGCAGTTCTACGGCCACGAGCTCTCGATCGACGGGATCCTGCACGAGATCGAGACCGGGGAGATCGACTACCAGAGCCTGCAGGCGAGCGGCGACGAGTACTCGCAGCCGGTCGTCCGGCTGATCTCGGCGCTCCTCGCCGACGCGGTGGAGCGCGCGGCCTCCGACATCCACTTCGAGCCGGAGCAGAACTTCCTGCGCATCCGCTACCGGATCGACGGCGTGCTGCGCCAGATCCGCAGCCTCCACAAGACCTACTGGCCGGCGATGGCGGTGCGCATCAAGGTCATGGCGAAGATGAACATCGCCGAGACGCGCGCGCCCCAGGACGGGCGGATCTCGCTCTCGCTCACCGGGCGGCAGGTCGACTTCCGGGTCGCCTCGCAGATCACGACCCACGGCGAGAACATCGTCCTGCGGATTCTCGACCGCCAGAAGGGCATCGTGCCCCTCGACCAGCTCGGGCTGCAGCCCGAGCAGCTCGCGAGCCTGAAGAAGATGATCCAGCGGCCGGAGGGGATCATCCTCGTCACCGGGCCGACCGGCAGCGGCAAGACGACCTCGCTCTACTCGATCCTCAACCACATCAACCATGACGGCATCAACGTCATGACCCTGGAGGACCCGGTCGAGTACCCGATGACGCTCATCCGCCAGACCTCGGTGAACGAGGCGGCGAAGCTCGACTTCGCGAACGGCATCCGCTCGCTGATGCGCCAGGACCCGGACGTCATCCTCGTCGGCGAGATCCGCGACGAGGACACCGCCCAGATGGCGTTCCGCGCCGCGATGACCGGCCACCAGGTCTACTCGACGCTCCATACGAACTCCGCGCTCGGGGCGATCCCCCGCCTGGTCGACATCGGCCTGTCGGCCGAGATCATGGCCGGCAACATCATCGGCGTCGTCGCCCAGCGGCTCGTGCGCAGGCTCTGCCGCCACTGCCGGCAGCCGTACGTCGCCAACGCGGGCGACTGCAAGCTCCTCGGCGTGAAGCCCGAAGCCAAGCCGCCGACGCTCTACCGCGCCGTCGGGTGCGACCACTGCGACTACCAGGGCTACCGCGGCCGGCTCGCGATCATGGAGCTGCTCAAGGTCGACGGCGACATCGACGAGCTGATGGCGAGCGGCGCGACCGCCCGGGAACTGCTCAAGGCCGCCCTTGCCAAAGGCTTCCGTACGCTCGCCGACGACGGCGCGCGGCGCGTCCTCGACGGCTCGACCTCGATCGACGAGCTCATGCGGGTGGTCGATCTGACCGACCGGATGTAGCGGTCGCGGGCTCCGGCGGCAGCGGGCGTGGCGGGCCCCGGGCCGTGGCGGGCGCAGCCCGGGGGCGATGACAGGGCGGCCCCGGCGCACCCGGCGCGGGGTGCGCGCCGTGACCGGAGTCACGCCTCCGGGACAAGCCGGTTTTCCTCGCCGCGCCAAAGCGTTATCCTCCATTTTCGGGATATTCTGACCGCCCATGGCGCTCTTCAACTACAAGGCGATCGACGTGAACGGGAAGGCCATGCTCGGCCAGATCGACGCGTTGAACGTGGTCGACCTCGAGCTGCGCCTGAAGCGCATGGGGCTCGACCTGGTCGTGGGGGGGCCGACCAAGCGGGCGGTCCGGTTCGGGAGCGTGATCAAGCGGCCGGACCTCATCAACTTCTGCTTTCACCTCGAGCAGCTCACCTCGGCCGGCGTCCCGCTCGTCGAGGGCCTGACCGATCTCCGCGACAGCCTCGAGGGCGTGCCGCGCTTCCGCGAGGTCGTCTCCGGCCTGATCGAGTCGATCGGCGGCGGCCAGAACCTCTCGGGCGCCCTCGGCAACTACCCCGAGGTGTTCAGCCCGGTCTTCCGCGCGCTGGTGAAGGCCGGCGAAGACACCGGCCGGCTGCCGGAAGTGCTGCGCAGCCTGGTCGAGAACATGAAGTGGGAGGACGAGATCGCCGCGCAGACGAAGAAGCTGGTGATGTACCCGGCGTTCGTCGGCACGGTGGTGCTCGCGGTGACGGTCTTCCTGATGATCTACCTCGTGCCGCAGATGGTGAGTCTGATCAAGAACATGGGGCAGACCATCCCGGCGCACACCCGGGCGCTCATCTTCGTGTCGAACGCGATGGTGAACTACTGGTGGGCGTTCATCCTGGTGCCGGTCGCCACGGTCGTCGGCATCAAGATGATGGCGATCAACAACCCGCGGGTGCGCTACCGGATCGATGCCTTCAAGCTGCGGCTGCCGATGGTCGGCCCGATTCTGCGCAAGATCATCCTGTCGCGCTTCGCGAGCGTGTTCGCGCTGATGTACTCGTCGGGCATCACCATCCTCGACGCGATCCGGGCCTCCGAGGAAGTCGCCGGCAATCTGGTGATCCAGGAGGGCCTGCGAACGGTCGGTCAGCAGATCGCCGAGGGCAAAAACGTGACCGCGGCGTTCCAGGAGGTCGGCATGTTCCCGCCGCTCGTGACCCGGATGCTGCGCGTCGGCGAGAGCACCGGCGCGCTCGACACCGCGCTGCTGAACGTGAGCTACTTCTACAACCGCGAGGTGCGCGAAGGCATCTCGAAGGTCCAGGTCATGATCGAGCCGACGCTCACCGTCGTGATGGGCATCCTGCTCGGCTGGGTGATGCTCTCGGTGCTCGGACCGATCTACGACACGATCAGCAAGCTGAAGTTCTAGCAGCGTGATGCAAAACGCGGATATGGCACCGGGCACCGACAGTCGCGCACGCTTCGCCAAAGCGAAGCGCGCGTTTTGCGTCACTGGATTTGGGGATGCAAAAGGGGCTGTGGCCCCTTTTGCATCAAACTGCTAGGGGCGCGCGAGCGAACGATGGCCGACAAGCGACTGATCTACTTCACCGCGACCCGGGTCGTCCTGTACCGCTGGGGGCACGGGCGGCTCACCGCGGAGGCCTCGTTCGCGAACAGCGAGGACGGCGCGGCGGCATTTGCGGCGCAATTGCGCGCCGGCCCGGGCACCCTCTTCTACGTGCTGGTGGACATCGTCGAGGAGGACTTCCACCAGGAGAACGTGCCGTTCGTCCGCGGCGGCGACCGCAGGACGCTGCTCGCGCGCAAGCTCGCGCAGCGCTACCGCGACACGAGCCTCGCGCTCGCGCTCTCGCTCGGCTACGAGAAGACCCAGCGCCGCGACGAGCGGATCCTCTTCAGCTCGTTCACCAACAACGCCCAGTTCCAGCCGTGGCTGCAGGCGCTGCACGACAAGGAGCTGGCGGTGGCCGGGGTCTACTCGGTCGCGCTGCTCGCGCCGCGTCTCGCCGCGAAGATCGGACCGAAGAAGGCGCCGGTCCTGCTCGTGAGCCTGCAGCACGCCGGCCTGCGCCAGAGCTTCGTCGACGGCGGCCGCATCCGCTTCAGCCGCCTCGGCCCGATGGACGCCGCCGACGCCGCCGACCCGGAACGGGTGGCCGAGGCGTTCGACCGCGAGACGACGCGCGTCTACCAGTACCTGACCGCGATGCGGGTCGTCGCCCGCGACGGCGGCGCGATCGACGCGGTGCTCGTGGCACCCCGGGGGGAGAAGCGCCGCGTCCAGGCCGCGGCGCCGAACCTGCCGCAGGTCCGGATCGGCGTGATCGACCTCGCGGAGGCGGCGGGCGCGATCGGGTTGAAGGCGTTCCCGGAGGGATCGGGGGCGGAGGCGCTCTACCTTCATCTCCTCGCCCAGCACGCGCCCGCCGAACAGTACGCGGGCGAGGGGCTGCGCCAGTTCTTCCGCCTGCACCAGCTGCGCGCGGGATTGATCGCCGGCGGCGCGGCGCTCGGCGCGCTCGGGCTCGTGTTCGCGGGCATCCAGCTCGTCCAGGCCTACAACCTCGGCGAGCAGACGGCGCTCGACCGCGAGCGCGCCAGGGTGGAGAACGACCAGTCCGGCCGGGTGACGAGCGCTTTTCCGAGGCTCCCCACGACGACCGACAACCTCCGCGCGACGATGGAGAAGTACGGCGCGCTGACCAAACAGGCGTCGCCGCCGGAGCGGCTGCTCGCGGAGGTGTCGCGCGCGCTCGAGGCGTCGCCGCGGATCGAGGTCGACAAGGTGCATTGGGAGCTCGCGACCAAGGACCCCAAGGAGATCGCCCGCGACGCCGACCCGGCGCGCGCGCGCGCCGCGACCGCGCCGGCGCCCGGTGCGGCGGCGCCCGCGCAGGGCCTGTTCGAGGTGGCCGATGTCACCGCGAAAGTGCTTGCCGTGAAGGCCTCCGACTACCGGGCGGTCACCCAGGCCATCAACGAGTTCATGGACGCCTTGCGCAAGCGTCCCGGGGTCGAAGTGGTCGCGACGAAGATGCCGGTCGAGACCGGTTCGGGCGGCCGCCTGAGCGGCGAGGTCGGCGCCGAGGCGCTCGACGCGAAGGTGCCCCAGTTCACCTTGACGATCGCGCGGAGGATCCCGCAGTGAAGCTCCCACCCGATTCCGGCAGGCGGCTGGCGGTCCCGGCCGTGATCGGCCTCGCGCTCGTCGCCGCGGGCCTCGTCACCGCGGCGATCGCCGGGCAGCTCCTCAAGCAGGCGCGCGCCGATCAGATCGCGGGCGCAGCCGAGCGGGTCGCGGCGCAGAACAAGCACACCCGCGCGAACGACGAGGCGCGCGAGATCAGGGAGCGCCTGGTCGACTACCGCAAGCTCGTCGAAACCGGCCTGGTCGGGGAGGAGCGGCGGCTCGACTGGGTCGACCGGATCGCCGAGATCAAGGCGCGGCACAAGCTCGCCGAGCTGAAGTACTCGATCGACCCGCAGCGCAAGATCGAGCTGCCCGGCACCGCCCCTTCGGCGGAGGTGGAGGTGCTCGGCAGCAAGCTCGCGCTCGACCTCGCGCTCGTGCACGAGGAGGACCTCGTCCGCTTCCTCGACGACCTGCGCCGCTCGGTCAACGCCTACGTGGTGGTGCGCGCCTGCACGATCGACCGCACCGCCGCCCCCGGCGTGCCGGACCGCGGCGTGTCGCCGCGGCTGCGCGCGCGCTGCGAGATCGATCTCGTCACCATCCGCGACAAGCAGCTCGCCAGGGGCTGACCGGAGCCTGCCCATGAACGCGACACGCCCACGAACCACCCGCTGGACGCCGGCCCTGCCGCTCGCCGCGCTCCTCGCCGCCCTGCTCGCACCGGCGAGCGCAGGCGCCGACGAGCTCGGGCGGTTGTTCTTTACCCCGCAGCAGCGCCAGGAGCTCGATCGCCGCCGCAACTCGAACGCGAAGGAGGCCGACACGGTCGTCGAGCAGACGGTGACGGTCAACGGCCAGGTCACCCGGTCGAGCGGCCGCACGACGACGTGGGTGAACGGCGTGCCGCAGTACGACACCTACCGCCCGGTCGACCGCACGCACGTGCGGCTCGAGGGGGCGACCGTGAAGGTCGGCGAGACGCTCGACCGCTCGCGCGGGGCGGTCGAGGACGTCGTGGCGCCCGGCGCCATCAAGATCCGCAGCGGCGGCGCCCCCGCGCCGCAAGGCTCCGGCAAGTGAAGGGTTCGTCGCGCGTCGGACGCGGCGCCGCGCGCGGCGGTGCTCGCCGTGCGCCGCAGCGCGGATTCGGCGCCGCGCTGCTGCTGCTCGTGCTCGTCCTCGGCTCGATGTACGCGCTGCTCACCGGCGTCAACACGGCGACCGCCGACATCGAGCGCAAGCGCGACGACGCGACCGCCACGGCACTGCGGCAGGCGAAGGAGGCGCTGATCGCCTACGCCGCCACGCGCCCCGCGCGACCGGGCGCGCTCCCCTGCCCGGATCTGGACGACAACGGCATTGCGGGCGGGCCGGGGGTCTACGGGAACAACTCCGAGGCCGTTCCGGGCGGCATTCACGGCGGCTTCACCTGCCCGGACGCCGGGCGCCAGATCGGCCGGCTGCCGTGGGCGACGCTCGGGCTGCCGGACCTGCGCGACGCGAACGGCGAGCGCCTCTGGTACGTCCTCTCGGGCAACTTCCGCAACGACGGATCGCAGGTCGTGAACAGCGACACGCTCGGGCTGCTCAACGTGGCGGGCTCGGCGCCGGCCACCGGGGTCGTGGCGATCATCTTCTCGCCCGGCCAGGCGATCGCCGGCCAGAACCGCAATGGCGCGGGCGTGAACGACGTCGTGCAGTACCTCGAGGGCGGGAACGCGGACTTCGATCCGAACTTCGTGTCGGCACGGCGCTGCGAGCAGACCGGCTGCCCGCTGGGGGCCTTCAACGACCAGGTCGAAACCGTCAGCCACAAGGACCTCTTCGACGCGGTGGAGAACGTCGTGGCGCGGCGGCTGGAGACCGAGATCGCGCCGCAGATCCTCGCGTACGAGTCGGCCTGGGGCATCCTGCCCTTCGCCGCGCCGTTCGACGATCTCACCTTCAACACCCCGCCCGGCACGACCCTGGCGGCCGTCACCACGCCCGATCGCCCGCAAGGCACGTACTGGGGCAGGAACGGGCAGATCAACGGGCTGCTCCCGGTCGCCTACGACGTCGGCTGGACGAAGACCGTCTCGACCGGCTGGGTGCGCTGGGAGCCGGGGGCGTTCTCGGCCGTACAGACCGGCGGTGCCGGCACCATCGTCACGCCGGTCACGTGCAACTTCCTCCTCGTGACGGACAACCCGCCCGCCGGTCCCGACCCCGGCGACGACTGGCGCTGGATCTGCTCGTTCGGCTACGACGGCGGCGGGATGTTCGCGTCGGTGGGCGGCCAGATCGCCAACGTCGCGCGCAGCCTCGCCCTTCCGTTCACCAACGCGGGGGGGTTTGCGGTGACCGTAACCGACGGTTCCGGCCCGCTCGGGTCGCCGCCGCCGATCGGCCTCACCACCGTGCTGCAGGCCACCGGCAACGCCGACGTGGCTTTCCTGCTCAATCTCCCCGCGCCGGTGACCGGTCCGGCCACCGTCACCATCACCTTTCCGCCACCCCGCTTCAGCCCGGTGGCGGATCCGGCGAGTTCGTCGGGATGGTTCGCCGGCAACCAGTGGTATCGGGTCGCGTATTACTCGCTCGCCGACGGCTGCCGCCTGGGCGGCACGGGTTGCGCTGCGGACCTGACGCTGCAGGGCGCCGGCGGCCCGCCGGTGGCAAGATCGGCGCTGGTGCTGGCGGGCCGCAATCTCGGCGGCGGTGCCCGGACCTGGACCCTGGCGAACTACTTCGAGGGCCAGAACGCCTCGTCGCAGACGTTCAACGAAGCCGATCCGTCGCCGCCGTCGTTCAAGGTATTCGGTCGCGCGCCGCGCTCGCCGGTGTTCAACGACCGGATCGCCGTGGTCAAGCCGTGACACCCATCCCTTTTCGCCGGTACGAGCGCGGCTTTACGCTCGCCGAGATCGCGATCGTGTTCTTGATCGTCGCGCTGCTCATCGGCGGAACGGTGCTCACGTTCTCCGCCCAGAACGAGGCGCGCGAGATCGCCGACACCCAGCGCACGCTCGAGCAGGCGCGCGAGGCGATCGTCGGCTTCGCCATCCGCAACGGCCGCCTGCCGTGCCCGGCGCCCGGCGGCGGGACCGCGGTGGAGAGCTTCTGCACGAGCGCGAGCGGCGCCTGCGGCGCCGCCATCCTGGTGCCGCCGAACCCCGCGCCCGCCCACGGCCGATGCGCCGTTCCCAACGGGTTCGTTCCCGCGGCGACGCTCGGAATCGGGCCGATCGAGGCGGGCGCGGCAAGCGCGAACTTCGGCCTCCTCCTCGACAGCTGGCAGCAGCCGGTCCGCTATTCGGTGAGCCAGGTGCTCGCCCCCGCGCCGAGCCCGGCGAACACCGCGCTCTTCACCGCCGCGGGCGAGATGCGCGCCCACCTGCTCGACAGCCCGCCGGTGGCGCCGGACCTGGTGGTCTGCACGACGAGCGCCGGCGCGGTGCCGGCCACGCCCGCGTGCGGCGCCGGCCCGAACTTCCTGACCCCGGCGGTGCTCTTCTCGCTCGGGAAGAGCCCGGTCGCAGTCGGCGCCGACGAGGTCGAGAACACGAACAACGACCGCGTCTTCGTCGCGCGGACGCCGACGCCGGTCACCCCCCCCACCGCAGCGAGCTTCGACGACCTGGTGATCTGGCTGTCGCCGAACATCCTCACCAACCGCCTGATCGCCGCCGGCGCGCTGTGAGGCAAATTCCCGCCGCCCGCTGAGCCCGCACCCGGGCGCGAACGCCAAGTCCTGCGCAAGCCTGCGGAAACTCGCCGCGCGGCGCACATTCGACTCATCGTAGAATCGCAGCAATATTCCGTCGGCATGGGGCCTGCCGGCTTCCCCCGGGGGGCCCCGAACAACATCAGCGCGATGAGCTATCCGTCCGAGCTGTGGAGGCGTCTCAAGACCGCCGGCGTCGAGCCCGGCGACTCGGACGACGTCAAGCTCAAGAAGTCGCTGCTGATGTTCGCGATGGGGCTGACCACCGCGGCACCGGTGCTGTGGCTCGCGCTGTACCAGGGCATGGGGCTCAACATCCCGACCTCGGTCCCGCTCGGCTACCAGCTCATCTCGCTCGGGACCCTCATCGTCTACCTCGTCACCCGGAACTTCGACTGGTTCCGGGTCCTGCAGCTCGCGCTCTACCTCTTCTTCCCGTTCGTGCTGCAGTGGACGCTCGGCGACTTCATCACCGCGAGCGGCTTCGTGCTGTGGGGGCTGCTCGCGCCGGTCGGCGCGATCCTGCTCTACAGCCCGCGCGACTCGATCCCGTGGTTCGTCGCCTACATCGTGCTGGTGATCGCTTCGGCCGCCGCGGACTGGTATCTCTTCTCCGAAGGCGCCGCGCCGCCGCCGGTGCCGGCCAAGACGATCGTCGTCTTCTTCGCCCTCAACTTCGTCGCGATCTCGAGCATCGTCTACTTCCTCCTGCGCTACGCCGCGGTGGAGCGCGAAAAGTCGAAGGCGCGGCTCGAGGAGGCGCACCGCCTGCTGCAGGCCGAGCAGGAGCGCTCCGAGCGGCTGCTGCTCAACATCCTGCCCGGGCCGGTCGCCGAGCGGCTGAAGATGGAGGACGGCACGATCGCCGACGGCTTCGCCGACGTGACGGTGATGTTCGCCGACATCGTCAACTTCACCACCCTCGCCGAGGGGCTGTCGCCGAGCCAGATCTTCGCGATGCTGAACCGGGTGTTCTCGTCGTTCGACGCCATGGCGGAAAAGCACGGCCTCGAGAAGATCAAGACGATCGGCGACGCCTACATGGTCGCGGGCGGCCTCGACGACGCGGCCGCCATCAACTACTCCGAGGCGATCGCCAACATGGCGCTCGAGATGCGCGACCTGCTGGCGAAGGACATCTCGATCAACGACCACCGCCTCGAGATCCGCATGGGCATCGGCACCGGGCCGGTGGTCGCGGGGGTGGTCGGCAAGAAGAAGTTCATCTACGACCTGTGGGGCGACACGGTGAACCTCGCGAGCCGCATCACCGCCGAGAGCGTGCCCGGCATGATCCAGGTCGACGTGATCACCTACCGGCGGCTGCGGAACAAGTTCGAGTTCGACCCGCCGAAGACGATCTACCTCAAGGGCAAGGGCGACACCACCGTCTACACGCTCAAGGGCCGCAAGGCCGCGGTGGCGCAGGAAGTCGCCGCCTGAGGCGGCGGGAGAGGCCGCGCCGGTTTCGACCGGTTCGCGGCAGCGGCGGCGCCGTCCCCGGTCCTCAGCCGGTCGCCCGCGCGGGACTGCGCTGCGCGTCGCGGATCGCCGGACCGCCGCGGCGGATCTCGCCGCGGAGCTCGAAGCTCACTTCGCCGGGCTCGTTCCGCGCGAGCCGGAACCCGAATCCCGACAGCTCCGCCTGCCGCGCGACCTGGTAGAGCCCGATGCCATAGCCGGTTTCGGACGCGACCGGCCCCTTCAGCAAGCCGTGCAGCGACGGCCGCGGCACCGGCCGGCCGCTGTCGCTCACCGTCAGCACCACGCTGTCCTCGCACTCGAGGCGCACGCGCACCTCGACCGCCGGGTCGAGCTTGCGTTTCTCGAGCGCGTTCTGGAGGAGGTTGTCCGCGGCGCTGTCGAAGAGGTCCTTCGGCAGCAGCGTGCCGGCGTCGACCCCGCCGGAGGCGAACTGCACGCCGCGCAGCTGATAGGTCTTCTGCAGCGACTCCCACCACGCCTCGGCGGTGATGAAGCGGCCGCTGTCCATCTGCGGGCGCTGCAGCTTGTCGAGGGTCTGCTGCAGCCGCTGGAGCACCGTCGGAAGATGGCGCCGGATCAGCGTCTGCAGCGCGCCGGGGTCGCCGTCGGGCTCCCGCTCGGCCGCGGAGCACAGGACGTTCAGCGTCTGCAGCAGGTTCTTCACGTCGTGCGTCATGCGCGCGCCGGTCTCGTGCAGCGCCTGGACGTAGGTCTGCTGCTGCAGCTTGAGCTCGCGCTGCTTGGCGACGTAGAACTGGCCGACGAGCTGGCCGAGCAGGCTGAAATGCCAGACGAGCGAGGGGCTCGGGCGCTGGCGGCTGTAGAGGCGGATGCTCACTTCGCGGCCGGCGTAGTCGACGGTGTACTTCGACGGCACGCCGAAGTCGCCCGACTCGGCCGCGGTCATCCACGAGCCGCCGGTCACCCAGGGGAGCTTACCGAGACCGCCGCAGGCCTCCTTCAGGAACTGCTCGGGCCGGGACTCGGAGCGCGACAGCTCGGCGAGGTAGTGCAGCCACTGCTCGAACGGCAGCCCGATCGACAGCAGGTAGCGCGAGAAGACCATCTGCAGCCCGGAGAATCCGGCGCGCGGGTTCCACGCGAGGCTGAGGAAGAGCAGCACCCCGGCGATCACGAACAGGCTGAAGGTGAGCGCGAGGACGTAGTCGCGCTTGCCGACCGTCATGAACGCGAAGCTGCCGAGCACGAGCGCGACCAGCAGCAGGAAGATCATGCTCGCGTAGAAGAAGTCGACCACCTGCGGCTCGGCGGTGTCGGACTCGACCGGGACGACGACCATCACGACGAAGAGGAGCGGCAGGCCGTACTGGGCGAGGAACCGGAACTCGGGCTGGAGCACGGTGTTGGGGAAGCCGTTCGGCACGATCCAGAGCAGCAGGAGCGCGACGAGGTAGAGAAAGACCGTGAGGTAGAAGACGCGCAGCCACCGCGCCTGGAACAGGAACACCTTGCCGCCGACGATGCCGGCGAGGAGGGCGACCCACAGGCCGAGCATCCACCAGTTGAGGAAGCCGAGGATCGCGACCGTGATGAGCGTGATCAGCACGACCTCGCTCAGCTTCAGCCGCTTGCCGCCCTGCATGAAGGGCTGCCACGCGAGGAAGAGGCCGAGGTGGGCCAGCATCAGGCCGCGCGCCCAGATGTCCTCGGTGCCGCGCATCGCCGACATGTGGAGCGACATCAGCATGCAGAGCATGACGAGCCGCCAGTAACGACCCGCGCCCTGGGCGCCCCCGATCGCGCCCGGGAGGAGCGCGCCTTCCTGCGCCTGCGCGTGATTCGCGTCTTGCACGTCTTGCATCCGTCGTCCCCGCGCCTTAGGCTACCGCCGTCCGCGCGGAAGCCCTCCGGGGCCCGCGCGCGCCCACCGGCATGCTGCGAGTCATCGGACCCATCGCCCGAACCACCCTGCTCGAGGCCCTCCGCAGCCGCATGCTGTGGCTGGTCGGGTGCCTCCTCGTGCTCGCGTTCGGCCTGGCCGGTTTTCTCCAGCAGGTCGCGATCGTCGAAACCGCCCCGATCCAGTCGGCGATTATCGCAGCCCTGTTACGGGCTTGCGCCGCATTTCTCACGGCCGCCTTCGTTGTGATGAGCATGGTCCGGGAGGCGAACGACAAGGTGCTCGAGCTGCTGCTCGCGCAGCCTTGGCCGCGCGCGGCCTATCTTCTCGGTAAGTTCGTCGGGTTCTCGACGGCCGCGATCGGCCTCGCCGTCGCGTTCAGCCTGCCCCTGCTGCCGTTCGCGCCGGCGGCCGGCGTGGCGGCCTGGGGACTCTCGCTCGCCTGCGAACTGCTGATCGTCGCGGCGATGAGCCTCTTCTTCGTGCTCACGCTGACCCACGTCGTTCCCGCGCTCGCCGCGGTGCTCGGGTTCTACGTGCTCGCCCGCTCGATCGCGGCGATCCAGGTCATCGCCGCGGCCGCCGAGTCTTCGGTCGCCTGGACCGACCGGCTCGCCAACGGGATCGTACAAGGGGTCTCGTTCCTGCTGCCGCGGCTCGACCTCATGACGCAGACCGCGTGGCTCGTGGAGGCGGCGCCGACCCCGGCAGCGATCGGCGGCGTGCTGCTGCAGACCGCCGTCTACACCGGGCTCCTGATCGCTGGAGCGCAGTTCGACCTCCAGCGGCAGAACCTCTAGCGCCGATGCGCGAACGCCCGCTCGCCCAGGTCCCGCCCTGGATTACCGGCGGCTTCGTGCTCGCGCTCGCCCTGCAGCTCCTCGTTGCCGGCCTGCAGCCGAAACCGTCGGTACGCGCCCAGGACCTCCCCGCCCCGCCCGGAATCGCCGCGCTTCGCCTCGCCGCACTCGGCGACCCGATCGCGCTCGCCAAGGGTCTGATGCTGTACCTGCAGGCATTCGACTATCAGGCGGGTTCGCGCGTGCCGTACCGCGATCTCGACTACGACCGGCTCGAGGCGTGGCTCGGACGCATCCTAGAGCTCGACCCGGGCGGCCAGTACCCGCTGATGTCGGCGGCGCGCTTCTACGCCGAGGTGCCCGACCCGGCGAAGCAGCGCCGGGTGCTCGAGCTGATCCACCGCGAGTACCTGAAGGACCCGAACCGCCGCTGGCCCTGGCTCGCGCACGCGGCGGTGGTGGCGAAGCACCAGCTGAAGGACCTCCCGCTGGCGCGGCAGTACGCCGCTGCCCTGCAGCGGAACACGACTACACCGGACGCCCCGGTCTGGGTCCGGCAGATGGAGCCGTTCATCCTCGCGGATATGAACGAGCTGGAAGCGGCGAAAGTTCTGATCGGCGGCCTTATTGCGAGCGGCCAAGTGAAGGACGAACGCGACGCTCTGCTGCTCAAGCAGCGCCTCGAGCAGCTCGAGGAGCGTCTTCGGACGGGGAAACCGGCAGCCAAACCGTAGCCGTTTGTCGCTAACGTGACGTAGTTGGCAGTTTCCCGACGGACGCGGGCGTCGGAGGCGTCAGATGGCGCAAAAAACCCCGTGATTTCCATCACGTTCTGTTGTTCCCCGCTGGCACCGAAGTTGCTCTGTCTCGGACGTACTTCCCGGACGTGACCCGGGACCAGAGCCAGGAGCCAATAATGCAAACGCGTCTGAAACAAAAGGGTTTTACGCTGGTCGAGATCGCGATCGTGCTGGTGATCATCGGCCTGCTGCTGGGCGGGATCCTTAAGGGCCAGGAAATGATCACCCAGGCCCGCATCAAGAACGTTATCAACGACCTCAACGGCATCACCGCAGCGTACGCGTCCTATCAGGACCGCTACCGCGCGATCCCGGGGGACGACGCGACTGCCGCCGGGCGCTGGACCGGCGCCGTGGCGGGCAACGGGAACGGGCAGATCTTGGGTAAATACAACGACGCGGCCGCCGTTCCGACACCCACCGCTGCCCAGGAGTCGAACCTGTTCTGGTGGCACCTGCGACTCGCCGGCTTCATTCCCGGGCCGACTGCGGGCGCTGCATTCGCCAACCAGCCGACCAACGCGGTTGGCGGGATGGTGGGCGTGCAGACGGCGGGCGCCGCGGCGCCGGCGTTCCCGACGATGGGCATGAGCGGGCTCGTGGTGTGCACGGCGAACATCCCGGACAAGATCGCGATTGCGGTCGACACTCAGACCGACGACCAGAGTTCCGCTACCGGCAGCCTGCGCGCGATTCTGCAAACCAACCCAAACGCGGACACGGTGGCCGCTGCCACGGCGACTTACGCAGAGACCGGCGCCAACCAGTACGTGCTCTGCCGCACGCTGTAGACGGTTCGATCACAGTTGTCCCAAGGCCCGCCCACCGGCGGGCTTTTTCTTTTTCGACGTGGATCGCGCACGCAGTCGGTGCGATGACATTTCCCGGCCGCGTGCTGTCGACGCGCCGACGCCCGCAACCACTGCGGGAAATTCGTGAACTACGCAGCACGCGCGCACAGCGGCGAATGGCCCGGGTCGGTCGCGTACGGTACTTTTCCTCGATTCGGAGCGAGGCGTGCCGGCGCGACGGACAGAACCAGACGTGTGCAGCGGCCGGCACCCAACAGGGACAAAGGAGACGGAGATTTTCTCGCGGCAAACCGAGCGCGGCGGCGGCCGATCGCCCGGACGTCAAGCGGGCTTCACGCTCGCCGAAATCGCCATCGTCCTCGTCCTGATCGGCCTCCTCGTCGGGCTGCTGCTGCTCGGTGACGGCATTCTCACGCAGTCGCGCATCCGGTTCATCGAGGGCCAGTTCGACGGCCTAAAAGTCGCGGTACTCGTCTACCAGGATCGCTACGGCGCGCTACCGGGCGACGACGCGCGTGCCGCCGGACGCTGGCCGGCGGGGGCAAAGAACGGCAACGGCGACGGCCGGATCGGCGGCCTCTACCAGGCGCCGCCACCCGCGGGGGATCCGGTCACGAACCTGGTGATCGATCCTGCGACCGGGGACGGCGAATCCCTCAATTTCTGGTGGCAGCTGCGGCTCGCCGGGTTGATCGTCGCCCCGCCGCCGGTCGTCACGCCGGTCGCCCAGCCGCTCAACTTCTACGCCGGCGTCATCGGCGTCCAGTGGGCGCCGCTCGGCTTCCCGCGGCTCGCGGTCTGCACCGCGAACGTCCCGGGCGAGGTCGCGATCGGCATCGACAACCGGCTCGACGACGGCGATCCCCGGCGCGGCCTCGTCCGCGCCGCGAAGCAGAGCGCCGACAACCAGCCGATTGCCGCGGCCGACGCGACGGTCACGGCGTACACCACCGCCGACGCCGACGCGTACATCGTGTGCCGGCGTCTGGACTGAAGCTCTGCCGCCTTCCGCGCTGACCCCCGTACCCGCGGTCCCGGCTAACCCTGCAGCAGGCGCGTCTCCGCCTTCTCGAGCGCGTCCGGCCGGCCGAGCAGCACGATCACGTCGCCGGCCTCGAACCGCGTTTCCGGGCCGGGTTCGTCGGCGCGGATCCCGCGGCGGCGGACGGCGGTGACCTCGGCACCAAGCCGATCGAGGCCGAGCTCGGCGAGGGCGCGTCCCACGGCGTAGGCGCCCGCCTCGAGGCCGACGGTGTGCAGCCGCGGCTGGTTCGCCTCGTCGAGGTCGGCCGCGTCATCCGAGGCGCCGTGGTAGAAGCCGCGCAGCAGCCGGTAGCGCTGGTCGCGCACCGCGCGGATGTCGCTCACGACCCGCCGCACCGGCACCCCGACCATCAGCATCGCGTGCGAGGCGAGCATCAGGCTCGACTCGAACGTGTCGGGCACCACCTCGGCGGCGCCGGCCTGCTCGAGCTCTTCGAGCCCGCTGTCGTCGCGCGTGCGCACGATCACCGGCAGCGCGGGGTTGACCTCGTGCGCGTGCGCGAGCACCTTGAGCGCGGACGCGAGGTCGATGTAGGTCACCACCAGCGCCGCCGCGCGCCCGACGCCGGCGGCAATCAGCGTCTCGCGCCGCGACGCGTCGCCGTAGACGACGGTGTCGCCGGCCGCGGCCGCCTCGCGCACCCGGTCCGGGTCGAGGTCGAGCGCGACGTAGCCGATGTCCTCGCGCTCGAGGAAGCGTGCAATGCTCTGCCCGGTGCGGCCGTAGCCGCAAACCACGACGTGGCGCTCGGTCCCGATGCTGCGCACCGCGACCTGGTGGAGCTGGAGCGCGCGCAGCATCCACTCCGCGCCGGAGACCCGCAGCACGATGCGATCGCTGTACTGGATCAGGAACGGCCCGGCGAGCATCGACAGCACCATCCCGGCGATCGCGGCCTGGACGAGCGCCGGGTCGAAGAGCGAGATCTCGGCGCCGCGCGCGACGAGCACCAGGCCGAATTCGCCCGCCTGCGCGAGCGCGAGCCCGCTGCGGAGCGCCGTGCCGGTGGTCGCCCCGAGGAGCCGCGACAGCCCGAAGACGATCGCGATCTTCGCCCCGAGCGGCACGACGAACATCACCGCCACCAGCCCGAAGTGCTCCGCCACCACCGCGAGGTCGAGCTGCATGCCGACGGTGACGAAGAAGAGACCGAGCAGCACCTCGCGGAACGGCTTGATGTCGTCCTCGACCTGGTGGCGATACTGCGTCTCGGAGATGAGCATGCCGGCGACGAACGCGCCGAGCGCGAGGGAGAGCCCGGCCATCTCGGTCAGGTACGCCGAGGCGAGCGTGATGAAGAGCACGTTGATGATGAACAGCTCGTGCGAGCGGCGCTTCGCGACGAGGTGGAACCACGGCCGCATCAGCTTGTGCCCGAGCCAGAGCACGGCGGCGAGAATGACCACCGCCTTCAGGAGCGCAGCCGCAATCGCCCCGGCGAGCTCCCCGGCGGGCCGCACGAGCGCGGGCACGAGAACGAGCAGCGGCACCACCGCCAGGTCCTGCGCGAGCAGCACGCCGATGACCGCGCGGCCGTGCGGGGTCTCGGCCTGCATCCGCTCGGCGAGCATGCGCACGACGATCGCGGTCGAGGACATCGCGAGCGCGGCGCCGAGCGCGACCGCCGGCCCCCAGGTGCTGCCCGCGACGGCGAGGAGCCCGGCGAAAAGCGCGGTCGTGAGCACCACCTGCAGACCGCCCAGGCCCAGCACGAGCCGGCGCATCTGCACGAGCTTCGGCAGGCTGAACTCGAGGCCGATGGTGAACATCAGGAACACGACCCCGAACTCGGCGAGGTAGGCGGTGTTGCGGTCCTCGGGAATCAGCCCGAGCGCGTGGGGGCCGATGGCCACGCCGGCGATCAGGTACCCGAGGAGCGGCGGGAGGTGCAGGGTCCGGAACAGCACCACCACCGCCACCGCGCTCGCGAGCAGGACGAGGACCAGTTCGAGCGCGTGGCTCACGGTGGAGCGGACCCCTTTGCTATACTTTTCCACATGATAGCGACACCTTCTAGCATCGATCCTCCCGCGGTGTCGCCGGACGCGTTGCGCCTTGCGCGCGAGGTGCTCGAAATCGAGGCGCAGGCGGTCGCCGCGCTCGCCTCGCGGCTCGACGGACGCTTCCTCGACGCGCTCGCCCTCATCCTCGCCTGCCGCGGCCGCGTGGTCGTCACCGGCATCGGCAAGTCCGGGCAGATCGGGCGCAAGATCGCCTCCACGTTCGCGAGCACCGGCACGCCGTCGTTCTTCGTCCACCCGGGCGAGGCGAGCCACGGCGACCTCGGCATGATCACGCACGACGACGTCGTGCTCGCGCTCTCGCACTCCGGCGAGTCGGACGAGCTGATCACCATCCTGCCGCTCGTGAAGCGGCTCGGCGCGCGGCTGATCGCAATGACCGGCAATCCGGGCTCGGCGCTAGCCGGCATCGCCGACGTCGTGCTCGACGCGCGGGTGGAGAAGGAAGCCTGCCCGCTCAACCTCGCCCCGACGGCGAGCACCACCGCGGCGCTCGCGCTCGGCGACGCGCTCGCGGTCGCAGCACTCGACGCGCGCGGATTCGGCCACGAGGATTTCGCGCGCTCGCATCCGGGCGGCACGATCGGGCGTCGCCTCCTCACGCACGTGCGCGACGTCATGCGCTCGGGCGACGACGTGCCGGTGGTGAGCGAGGGCGCGACGTTCGCCGACGCGGTGCTCGAGATCTCGAAGAAGCGCATGGGGATGACCGCGGTCGTCGCCGCCGACCGCCGCCTCGCGGGCATCTTCACCGACGGCGACCTGCGGCGCGCCTTCGGGCGCGGGATCGACGTCCACGCGACGCCGATCGCCGCGGTGATGACGCGCAACCCCCGCTCGATCCGGCCGGAGGCGCTCGCCGCCGAGGCGGTCGAGCTGATGGAGAAGCACAAGACGACGCAGCTCCCGGTGGTCGACCCGGACGGGCGGCTGGTCGGCGCGCTCAACATCCACGATCTCTTCCGCGCGAAGGTCCTCTAGGATCATCATGGACGCCGCGCGCGAGCGGGCCCGCAGTGTGAAGCTGATGGCGTTCGACGTCGACGGCGTTCTCACCGACGGCGCGCTGTACCTCGCCGACTCGGGGGAGGAGTGGAAGCGCTTCCACACCCTCGACGGCCTGGGCCTCAAGCTGCTCGCCGGCGCCGGGGTCGAGCTCGCGCTCGTCACCGGGCGCAGCTCGCGGGTGGTCGCGAAGCGCGCGGCCGAGCTCGGCATCGCGCACCTCTTCCAGGGCGTCGAGGACAAGCTCGCCGCGCTCGAGCAATTGCGCGCGCGGCTCGGCCTGGCCATGAGCGCGTGCGGCTACATGGGCGACGACCTGCCGGACCTCCCGCTCCTCGTGCGCTGCGGCTTCGCCGCGACGGTGCCGGACGCGCCGGAGGCGGTGCGCGCGCGTGCGCACTACGTGAGCCGGCTCCCCGGCGGCGGCGGCGCAGTGCGCGAGGTCTGCGAAGTGATCCTCGCCGCGCAGGGCGCGCTCGGGCGCGCGCACGCGCGCTACCTCGCATGACGGGCGATCCATGAAGGCGCGCACGAATACGCTCTTCTCGCTCGCGCTCGTCGCCGGCCTCGCCGGGCTGACGATGTGGCTCGAGCGCGCGGTCCAGGCCCCGGCGGGCAGCCGGCCGAACCCGCTCGAGCACGATCCCGACTTCATCGTCGAGCGCTTCACCGCGACCAACCTCGGCAAGGCGGGCCGGCCGGAATCGCAGCTCACCGCCGCCCGCATGGTCCACTTTCCCGACGATTCCACCACCGAGCTCGAGGAGCCGCGCCTCGCGCAGTTCCGCGAGTCGGAGCCGCCGGTGCGGATCTCGGCCGAGCGCGGCACGGTCTCGAAGGACGGCGAGGAGGTGCGGCTCTACGGCAACGTCGTGGTGTGGCGCGAGCCGACGAAGACCCGGCCCGAGCTCAGGATGGAGACGCCGTTCCTGCAGGTCTTTCCGAAGGAGGACATCGCGCGCACGCCGGAGGCGGTGGTGATCACCGAGGGCGGCTCCCGCATCACCGGCGTCGGGCTCGAGTTCAACAACAAGACGCGCCAGCTCGAGCTCAAGGCGCGCGTGAACGGCACGTTCGTGCGCTCGGGCGCCTGACCGGTGCGGCGCGCGCACGCTCTCGCCGCCACCGTCGCCGCCGCTGCGCTCGGCGCCGCCGCGATCGTCGCCGCCCCGCCGGCGCGCGCGGAGAAGCTCGACCGCGAGAAGCCGGTCAACATCGAGGCCGACCGGATGCTCGCCGACGACGGCAAGCAGACGGTCCAGTTCGAGGGCCGGGTCGTCCTGACGCAGGGCACGTTCGTGCTGCGCGCGGACTCGCTCACCGTGCGCCAGGACAAGGAGGGCTTCCAGACGGGCGTGGCGCTCGGCAGTCCCGCGACCTTCCGCCAGAAGCGCGACGGCGCCGACGAGTGGATCGACGGCGAAGCGCGGCGGATCGAGTACGACGGCAAGGCCGAGCGGGTCGAGCTCTTCGACCGGGCGCGGGTCACGCGCGACAAGGACGAGGTGCGCGGGAACTACATCGCCTACGACATGCGCGCGGAGATCTACAAGGTGCAGGGCGCGAAGGACCCCCCCGCCGCGGCGGCGGGGCGCGAGGGCCGCGTGCGCGCGACGATCCAGCCGAAGAAGAAGGACGAGGGCGCTGCGCCGCGCCCGCCCGGGCTCGAGCTGAAGCCCGCCCCCGCGCTCGAGGCGGGCCGGCAGTGACGCGGGCCGCCGGCGACGCCCGGGGGGAGCGCAGGTGAACGAGCCGCTCGCCCGCGGGTCGCTCGTGGCGGCGGCGCCGGCGGCGCCGGCAGCGCAGGCGAGCCGCCTGCGCACCGCCGCGCTCAACAAGCGCTACAAGAAGCGCACCGTCGTGCGCGACGTCTCGCTCGACGTGGAGAGCGGCGAGGTGGTCGGCCTCCTCGGCCCGAACGGCGCCGGCAAGACCACCTGCTTCTACATGATCGTGGGCCTGGTCGCCGCCGACGGCGGGCGGATCTTCGTCGACGAGCGCGACATCACGCGGCTGCCGATCCACCGGCGCGCGCGGCTCGGTCTTTCGTACCTGCCGCAGGAAGCCTCGGTGTTCCGCCGCCTCACCGTGCAGGAGAACGTGCGCGCGGTGCTCGAGCTGATGGCGCTCGCGCCGGAAGAGATCGAGCGGCGCCTCGACGAGCTGCTCGGCGAGCTGCACATCGCGCACCTGCGCGACGCGCCGGCGCTCTCGCTCTCGGGCGGCGAGCGGCGGCGGGTCGAGATCTGTCGGGCGCTCGCCACCCGGCCGGCGTTCATCCTGCTCGACGAGCCCTTCGCCGGGGTGGATCCGATCGCGGTGCTCGACATCCAGCGCATCATCCGGTTCCTGCGGGAACGCGGCATCGGCGTCCTGATCACCGACCATAACGTCCGGGAAACCCTCGGAATTTGCGACCGGGCGTACATAATTAACGAAGGCTCGGTACTTGCTTCCGGCAAGCCGGAGGAGATTGTTTATAATGAAAATGTCCGGCGCGTGTACCTGGGCGAGCACTTCCGCCTCTAGCCCAACTTGCGCGCGGGGCCCACGCCGGGCGCCTTCGCCGGCAGGGCCGGCGCCGCCACCTTCGCCGGCGATTCCGGCGACGCCACGAGGGGGCGCCGAACACGCACCTCGCGGACGCCCTTTGACACGCCTCTCGAGCCCCACCCCACCGGCCCTCACCGCCCGCGCATGAAGCAGACCCTGCAGCTCAAGCTGACGCAGCACCTCACGCTGACGCCGCAGCTGCAGCAGTCGATCCGCCTCCTCCAGCTCTCGACCCTCGAACTCAACCAGGAGCTCGAGCGCTTCCTCGCCGAAAACCCGCTCCTCGAGCGCGACGAGGGCGAAGAGGACTCCGCGCCGGCGGCACGCCTGAACGGCACGACGACGACGATTACCACCGAGGCCGAGGCGCCCGCGAAGCCCGATTCGGCACCTGCCGAGGACGACGCGCGCAGCCCGGACGCCGACTGGTACCTCGAAAGCGCCGGTTCGGGCTCCCCGCGCGACGACGCCGACGACTCCGACTACCCGCAGCTCGCCGCCGAATCGCCGTCCCTGCGTGATCACCTCCTGCAGCAGGTCTCGCTCACCCCGCTCCCCGAGCGCGACCGGCGCCTGGTAGCGCTGCTCGTCGACGCGCTCGACGAGGACGGCTACCTGACGCAGCCGCTCGAGGAGATCGCGGCGATGCTGCCGGCGGAGCTCGCGATCGAGGCGGAGGAGCTCGCGATCGCGCTCAAGCACCTCCAGAACCTCGACCCGACCGGCGTCGGCGCGCGCTCGCCGGCCGAGTGCCTCGAGCTGCAGCTCTTCGCCCTGCCCGAGCCGACGCCGGGCCTCGCGATCGCGCTCAGGATCGTGCGCGAGCAGCTCGCGCTCCTCGCCGTGCGCGACTTCGCCAAGCTGAAGAAGCTCTTCGGCTGCGACGACGCCAGCCTGCGCACCGCGCACCGGCTGATCCAGAGCCTGAACCCGCGCCCCGGCGGCGCCTATTCCGCGCTCGAGACGCGCTACGTCGTCGCCGACGTGATCGTGCGCAAGCACAAGGGCGTCTGGAGCGCGACCCTCAACCCGGACGCGATGCCGAAGCTGCGCATCAACCGCATCTACGCCGACATCCTGCAGGCGAACCGCGGCCAGGGCGGCGGGCTCACCTCGCAGCTGCAGGAGGCGCGCTGGCTGATCAAGAACGTCCAGCAGCGCTTCGAGACCATCCAGCGGGTGTCGCAGTCGATCGTCGACCGCCAGCGGCACTTCTTCGACCACGGCGAGGTCGCGATGCGGCCGCTCGTGCTGCGCGAGATCGCCGACGCACTCGGGCTGCACGAGTCGACGGTGTCGCGCGTGACCACGCAGAAGTTCATGGCCACGCCGCGCGGCATCTACGAGCTCAAGTACTTCTTCGGCAGCCACGTCGCCACCGAGGCGGGCGGCGCGTGCTCGGCCACCGCGATCCGCGCGCTGATCAAGCAGCTCGTCGCGGCCGAGGACGTGAAGAAGCCGCTTTCGGACTCGAAGATCTCGCAGATCCTCGGCCAGCAGGGCATCGTCGTCGCCCGGCGGACGATCGCCAAGTACCGCGAGTCGCTGCACATCCCGCCCGTCAATCTCCGCAAGACGCTGTAGCCCGAGGAGGTCGCGATGAACCTGACCGTCACCGGCCATCACGTCGCCGTCACGGCGGCGATTCGCACCTACGTGGAGGCGAAGCTCGACCGGGTGATGCGCCATTGCGACCACGCCACCGCGGTGAGCGTGATCCTGACGGTCGAGAAGCTCGCGCAGAAGGCCGAGGCGAACGTCCACCTCCCCGGCCAGGACATCTTCGTCGAGCACAGCGACGGCGACCTCTACGCCGCGATCGACGCGCTCGCCGACAAGCTCGACCGCAAGCTCATCCGGTACAAGGACCGCGCGTACGCGAAGCCGCACGACGCGCTCAAGCACCACTCCGGGAGCTGAAGCGGCGCCGGCGCGCCGTGCGGGTCGCGGTTTGTAACAACTTGTCGCGCGGCCTGGGAGCGATGCTGCGGCGCGAGTACAATACGCCGCCCTCGAGCCCCGCGGCGCCGACCGGGGGGTGCGCACCGGGCGAACAACCAGGGCGGACGCGCCGGATGAACCTGATCGCCAAGCTGCTGCCGCAGTCGAACATCGTCCTCGACGCCGAGGCGAGCAGCAAGAAGCGGATGTTCGAGCAGGTCGGGCTCCTCTTCGAGGCGAACCAGGCGGTCGCCCGCAGCCTCGTCTTCGACAGCCTCTTCGCGCGCGAGCGCCTCGGCTCGACCGGGCTCGGCCAGGGCGTCGCGATCCCGCACGGCCGGATCAAGGGCCTCAAGGAGCCGGTCGGCGCGTTCCTGCGGCTCAAGGCGCCGGTCGCGTTCGACGCGCCCGACGGCCGGCCGGTGAGCCTCGTCTTCGTGCTGCTGGTGCCCGAGCAGGCGACCGAGCAGCACCTCGAGATCCTCTCCGAGCTCGCGCAGATGTTCAGCGACCGCGAGCTGCGCCAGAGCCTCGCGACCGTCGCCGACCCCGCCGCCCTCCACCAGCTCGTGACCGCATGGCAGCCCTATGTTGCAGACCAGCGTCGCGCGGCTGTATGAGGACCTTGCCGAGAAGCTCGAGCTCGCCTGGGTAGGCGGCAAGCGGGGCGGCGCGGCGGCGATCCGCGCCGACCTCAACGAGTCGGCCGCCTTCGTCGGCCACCTCAACCTGATTCACCCGAACCGCATCCAGGTGCTCGGGCGCCACGAGCAGGCGCACATCGCTGCGCTCGAGGGCGCGCGGCTCGAGCGCCTGATCGAGCTCGGCCTGCAGGGCTCGCCCGCCGCGGTGGTGCTCGCCGACGGCGTCCCCGGCCACCCGCGGCTCGCCGAGGTCGCCGAGGCGCGCGCGATCGCGCTCTTCGCCTCGCCGCTTCCCGCCGCGCAGCTCATCGACAAGCTGCGCCGGTACCTCGCCCGCAGCCTCGCCGAGACGACGACGCGCCACGGCGTGTTCATGGACGTGCTCGGCCTCGGCGTGCTCATCACCGGCGATTCGGGCGCGGGGAAGAGCGAGCTCGGGCTGGAGCTGATCAGCCGCGGCCACGGCCTCGTCGCCGACGACGTGGTCGAGATCTCGCGCATCGGCTCGGATACGCTCGAAGGCCGCTGCCCGCCGCTCCTCAAGGACTTCCTCGAGGTCCGGGGCCTCGGCGTGCTCAACATCCGCACGATCTTCGGCGAGACCGCGGTGCGGCCGAAGATGAGCCTGCGCCTCGTGGTCCACCTCGAGCGCCCGAGCCCGTCGTCGGCGCCGCCCGCGGAGCGGCTGCCGTTGCACGCGCTCGCCGAGGACATCCTCGGCGTGACGGTGCGCAAGGTCGGCATCCCGGTCGCGGTCGGCCGCAACCTCGCGGTGCTGATCGAGGCCGCGGTGCGCAACTACATCCTGCAGCTCCGCGGCTACAACTCGACCGAGGAGTTCATGGAGCGCCAGCAGGCCGAGATGCAGCGCGATGCGTCCACCGGCACCGACGGGGGGCGTTGAGGCGGTGGGGCTGCCGCAATCGGCCGGGCCGGACATGACGGGGAGGAAAATATGAGGAAGATCTTCGCCACCGCTTGCGCCGCCGCGTGCGCCGCCGCGTGCGCCGCCGCGCTCTGCGGATCGCCCGCGTTCGCACAGGACAAGCCGGCGCCGGCGAAAGCGGCGACGGCCGAGCAGCAGAAGCGCACCGACGAGTGCACGCGGGCTGCGCGCGAGCGCAACCTGCAGGGCCGTGACCGCACCCAGTTCATGACCGCCTGCCTGCGGGGCGAGGAGGCGAAGTCAACCGCGGCTACCGGCAAGCGTTAGAGCTTTCGCGCGACCGGCGCCCGGCCGGCCGTGCCCGTGAAACCACGAAAGGGAGGGGAAGGCATGAGGCAGCTGATCGCAACGGTGTTCGCCGCCGCGCTCGTCGCGGGCCCGGCGTTCGCGCAGGACAAGAAGGCGCCCGAAAAGAAGGAAATGACCGAGCAGCAGAAGCGCATGGGCGATTGCAACAAGCAGGCGGCCGACAAGGGCGTGAAGGGCGACGACCGCAGCAAGTTCATGAGCGCCTGCCTGAAAGGCGAGCAGGCCGCGCCGATGACGCAGCAGGAAAAGATGACCGCCTGCAACAAGCAGGCGGGCGACAAGGGCATGAAGGGCGACGACCGCAAGAAGTTCATGAGCACCTGCCTGAGCGGCTGACCCGGCCGCGACCCCGGGGAAGGCGCGCACCGCAGGGTGCGCGCCTTTTTCGTTCCCGGCTACCCGTGCGCCCGCCATCGCCGTCGGCGTGCAATACGTCACGCATCCGGCACCTGCCCGTGCCCGAGCGTGGCATCCCCGGTTGAGCGACGCGCCGCGCACCGGTAGGTTCGCGGGAACGAAGCCGAACCGACCCGAAGCCGAACCGACATGCGCCCGCTCCTGATCGCCGTCCTCGCGAGCCTCGCCTTCCCCGGCGCGGCGCTCGCGCAGCTCTACAAGTGCACCGTGGACGGCAAGGTCACCTATCGCGAGCGTCCCTGCGACAGCGGCACCGAGGACCGGCTCAAGGTCCAGGCCGGCCGCACCCCGGCGCCGGCGGGCGAGACTACGCGCGGCTCGATCCGGCGCAATCCCGGCGCGACGATCGCGCCGGCGCCGGCGGCGCCCCAGGCGGCGGCCGTCGAAGCCAGTCCGCCGGCCAAGCCCTGAGCGCCGCGCTACGGCGCGCTCCGTTCCGGACGGGGGAACGCGCTATGCTCCCGGCATCATGCAGGTCGTGGTCATCAGCGGCCTCTCCGGCTCCGGCAAGAGCGTCGCGCTGAACGTCCTCGAGGACGCGAGCTTCTACTGCGTCGACAACCTGCCGGCGACGCTGCTCGCCGAGACGATCGCCCTCCTCGACGCCGCCGGCTACGCCCGGGTCGCCGTCACCGTGGACGCGCGCAGCGGCGCCGCGCTCGCCGAGCTGCCCGCGTCGATCCGCGGCCTGAAGGCGCGCGGCGTCGACGTGCGGCTCCTCTTCCTCGACGCCGGCAACGAGACCCTGATCAAGCGCTTCTCCGAGACCCGCCGCCCGCACCCGCTCGCCGGCGCCGACGCGACGGTCGACGAGGCGATCGGGCGCGAGCGCGCGCTGCTCGAGGAGATCGGCGAGATGGGCGAGCGCCTGGACACGAGCGAGCTCGCGCCGAACGCGCTGCGGAAGTGGATCAAGGACCTCGTCGCGATCGACCACGCCGGGCTCGTGCTCGCGTTCGAGTCGTTCGGCTACAAGCAGGGCATCCCGCTCGACGCCGACCTCGTGTTCGACGTGCGCCCGCTGCCGAACCCGTTCTACGACCCGAAGCTGCGGCCGCTCTCGGGGCGCGACGCGCCGGTCGCGCGCTTTCTCGAGGCGCTCCCGGAGGCGAACGCGATGCTCGCCGACATCGGCGATTTCGTCGCGCGCTGGTTGCCCTCCTTCGCGCGCGACAACCGCGCCTACCTGACGGTCGCGCTCGGCTGCACCGGCGGGCAGCACCGCTCGGTCTGGTTCGCCGAGCGGCTCGCGGCGCGCTTCGGCGCGACGACGCGGGTGCTGGTGCGCCACCGGCAGCTCCCGGGGCCGCAGTGACCGGCGCCGCCTCCCCGCGCACCGCCCCGCGCACCGTCACGCTCGCGTTCACCGGCGCCTCCGGCATGGCCTACGGCCTGCGCCTGCTCGAGTGCCTGCTCGCCGCGCGCGTGCAGGTCGCGCTCGTCTACTCGCAGGCGGCGCAGATCGTCGCCAAGCAGGAGCTCGATCTCGCGCTGCCGGCGCGGCCGCAGGACGCCGCGGCGCTGCTCGCGGAGCGCTACCCGGCGGCGCCGGGGCTGCTCCGCGTCTACGGCCGCGACGACTGGTACGCGCCGATCGCCTCGGGCTCCAGCCCGGCCGACGCGATGGTCGTCTGCCCCTGCTCGATGGGCACGCTCGCCGCGGTCGCCTGCGGCCTCGCCGACAGCCTGATCGAGCGCGCCGCCGACGTCGCGCTCAAGGAGCGGCGCACGCTCGTCCTCGTCCCGCGCGAGACGCCGCTTTCGGTCGTCCACCTGGAGAACCTGACCCGCGTCGCGCGCGCGGGCGCGGTCGTGCTCCCGGCGAACCCCGGCTTCTACCACCGCCCCGAGCGGGTCGAGGACCTCGTCGACTTCGTGGTCGCCCGCGTGCTCGACCACCTCGGCGTCGAAAACGAGATATCTGCACGCTGGGGCCGCGTGCCCCGGGGCTAGACTCCCTGGTCCCTGGTCCCTGGTCCCTGGTCCCTGGTCCCTGGTCCCTGGTCCCTGGTCCCGGGTCCCGGGTCCCGGGTCGAACGCGACCGGCCGACGACTCACCGCCCATGTCCCCGCCCGATCTCGACAGCCTGCCGATCTTCCCGCTCAACACCGTGCTCTATCCGGGCGGCCTCCTGCCCTTGCGCGTGTTCGAGGCGCGCTACATGGACATGGCGCGCGAGTGCCTCAAGCGCGAGCAGCCGTTCGGCGTCTGCCTGATCCGCAACGGCAAGGAAGTGGGCGCGCCGGCGACGCCGGAGCTCGTCGGCTGCCTGGCGACGATCACCGAGTGCGACATGCAGCAGCTCGGGCTTCTCAGCCTGCGCACGCTCGGCGGCCGGCGCTTTCGCATCCGCGACGTGTCGGTCGCGCCGCAGGGCCTGCTGCGGGCGAAGGCCGAGCTGATCGACGAGGAGGAGGACGCGGACCTGCCGGAGCAGTACACCGCGCTCGCCGACCTCCTGCGGCTGGTGATCGCCGACAAGAGCGCCGCGGTGTTCGCCGAGCCGCACGCGCTCGACAGCGCGCTGTGGGTCGGCCACCGCCTGTGCGAGATCCTGCCGGTCCCGCTCGCCGCGAAGCAGAAGCTGCTCGAGCTCGACGGCGCGATCTCGCGGCTAGAGATCCTCTACCGCTTCCTCGAACAGCGCGGGCTGGTCGGCCGCCGCTGAGCCGCCGAGCGCGCGCAGGAGCTTCCGCACCGGCACCGGCACCGCGGCGCCGATCGCCTCGGCGACCGGGAGCCAGACGACGCCCGGCTGCGCGGCGCGCGGAGCGAGGCGCCGCACCTCCGCCACGACCGGCGTGATGTGCAGCGCGAAATGGGTGAAGCCGTGCCGCAGCACGCCGAGTCGCTCGACCCGGCCCGTCTCGCAGCCGTAGCGGCGCGCGCTCAGGGCCGCCGCGTCCTCGCCGCGCCCGAGCTCGGGAAAGCTCCACAGCCCGCCCCACACGCCGACCGAGGGCCGCTTCTCCAGCATCACCTCGCCGCGGTGGCGCAGCACGAGCATCGCCGTGCGCCGCGTCGGAACGGTCTGCCGTGGGCGCGGGGCCGGCAGGTCGGCCACCCGTTCCTCCGCACGCGCGCCACAGGTCGCACGCACCGGGCAGCGGCCGCACTGCGGGTCGCGCGCGGTGCACACCGTCGCGCCGAGGTCCATCAACCCCTGGATGTAGGCGGCGTTGTCGCGCGCCGGGACGAGCGACTCGGCGAGCGCCCACAGCTTCTGCTCGACCGCGCGCTCGCCGGGAAACCCTTCGACGAGGAAATGCCGCGCGAGCACGCGCTTCACGTTGCCGTCGAGAATCGCCGCGCGCGCGCCGAACGCGAAGCCGGCGATGGCCGCGGCAGTCGACCGCCCGATCCCGGGCAGACCGGCGATGTCGGCGAGCGTCTCGGGGAAGCGGCCGGCGTGCCGCTCGACGACGAGCTGCGCGGCGCGGTGGAGGTTGCGCGCCCTCGAGTAGTAGCCGAGGCCGCTCCACAGCCGCAGGACGTCGTCCTCGCTCGCCACCGCGAGGCTCGCGATGTCGGGGAAACGCTCGCGGAAGCGCCGGTAGTAGGGCACGACGGCCGCAACTCTCGTCTGCTGCAGCATGATCTCGGACAGCCAGACGGCGTACGGATCGCGCGTGCCCTGCCACGGCAGGTCGTGCCGCCCGTGCCGGCGCTGCCAGCGGACGATCGCGCGTGCGAAGGCCGGACGATCAGGCGGTTGGGGCCGCCTCACTTCTTCCGGCCGAAGAGACCGCGCAAGGCATCTTCCACCCCGCCGCCGCCCTGCTGCCCCGGCTTCCCGCCGCCGAGCCGGCGCTCGAGCTCGCGCGTGACCGCGCCCTTGGCCGCCTCGGTGGCGAGCGCTTCGACGTCGACGCTGAATTTCAGCGCGTCGAACGGACCGGTGATCCGCACCGGCACGGTCAGTCCGGCGACCTGCGCGAGGTCCTTGCCGCCCTGCCCGGTGGAGGTCGCGACGATCGTCGCCTTGGCGAGGTAGTTCATGCGACTCTCGCCGATGTCGATGTCGCCCGCGCCGGCGAGCCGCAGCAGCGGCGAGGCGCCCTTGAGGTCGTCGTTGTGCGCGATCCCGTTCTTGATCGCGAAGCTCGCGGTGAGCTCGCTGAAATCGGTCTTCTCGCCGCCTTTCGCCTGCCGCTCGAGCGCGCGCTTCGACCCGAGCAGCGCCCGCGCCTCGCGGATCGTGCCCGCGACGTCGACGCCCTTGATCGCGCCGTCCTTCAGCGCCACGTTCGCGCTGCCGCCGAGCGCCTTCTTGAGCGCGGTGACCGTGTTGCCGGCGGTGGTGACGTCGAGGGCGACGTTGCCGCGGCCTTCGAGCAGGTCCTTCTGGGCGGCGTCGCGCAGCAGCGGCCCGACGCTGACCCCGGTCAGCGTCTGCTTCACCGCGAAGCTGTTGTCGTTTGCGTTCACCGCCGCCGACCCGGCGAGCGCGCCCTGGTAGAGGTTCGCCGAGATCGGATTGACGTCGAGCCGCCCGCCGGCCGCCTTGACGCCCGCGCTCACGCTCTCGGCCTTGATGTTCTGCACCTGCAGCGCGCCCACCTTCACGCTGCCCGTGGCATTCAGCGTCTTGAGCCCGGCGAGGTCGATCGGCTTCTCGGCCGCGGCGCCGCCGCCGGGGCTGCCGCCGCCCGGGCCGCCGCCCGGACTGCCGCCCGGACTGCCGCCCTTGCCGCCGCCGGCCGGCGCGGCGCCCGGCTTCGCCGGCGGAAAGTACCGGTCGACGTTCAGCCGATCGGCGACGACGTCGAAGGCGAGCGCCGGCTGCGCCCAGTTCGCGACCCCGACCTTCGCCTGGATGCTCGACTCGTCGACCTTGAGCGCGAGCTCGGCGTTCGCGTTGCGCTTGCCCCAGTCGGCGCGCGCACCGCCTTTCAGCGCCGCCTTCAGCGTCCTGCCGGGGATGTCGGGACCGCTGATCGCGAGGTCCCCCGCGATGCCCGGAAGCTGGATTTCGCGCGCCTCGAGGCTGAGCGTCACCGGCGTGCCGAGCTTGCCCTGCACCGCGAGCTCGCCCGTCTTCGCGTCGAGGTCGACGTCGAAGCGCGCGAACTGGATGATCTTCCCCTTCGCCTCGAGCGCCGAGAGCGCGAGCTTGGCGTCGATCGACTGCTTCGGCCGCGCGAGCTTCACCTCGCCGGTGATCGCCTTGCTCTCGGCGCGGTCGGGCGCGAGCGCGAGCTTCGGGATCGAGAACTTCGCGTCGAACCCGTCCTTCGACTTCGCCGCGAGCTCGACGCCGGCGAGGTCGATGCGGTTCGCCTTCGGATCGTAGTCGACCGTGTCGCCCTTGAGCCGCGCGTCGAGCCCGGCGAGGCCGGGGGCGTCGCCGCGCGCCTTCAGGTCGAGCGCGGCGAGCGCGAGCGCTCCGGTCTCGAAATTCAGGCGGTAGCCGGCCTCCAGGCTCACCTGCAGGGCCGCCTGCGGCTCGCGGCCGTCGATCCTCGCCTCGAGCTCGAGCTTCCCCGGCGCGCCGCTCGCGATCCGGCCGGTCTTCAGATTGACGCCGGACAGGCGGACGTCCGTGCCGGCGCCCTCGTCCCGCCAGCCGATGGCCGCGTTCTTCAGCGCGATGCCGCCGATGTCGATCGCGAGCGGGGCGCCGGCCGGCGCTGCGGGCTTCGGCGCCGGCTTCTCCGGCTTCTTCTCGCCGAGCAGATCGTCGAAGTTCGTGCGCCCGTCCTTGAAGCGCACGAGGTCCACCGCGAGGCCCGACAGCGTCACCTGGTCCACGATCACCTGCCGGGAGAGGAGCGGCAACAGCGCGAGCGCGACCCGCGCCTCCTCGATCCGCGCGAAAGTCTTCGTGCTCTTCGGCTCCGACAGCGCGACCTTCTCCACTTCGGCGCCGATCTTGGGAAAGAACGTCAATCCGATCTTCCCGTCCATCGTCAGCGTGCGGCCGGTCCGGTCTCTGACGAGGTCGACGATCTGCGGCTTGTACTGGTTCGGGTCGAAGGTCGCGGCGAAGATCGCGACGGCGACGATCACGAGCAGGACGAGCCCGCCGCCGATCCAGAGAATCCGTTTCAGCGCCTTCATGTCCGTCTCAGCTCCTGCCCTGGTCGATCCCCGATCCGGCGCTCGCGCGCGCCCGGTCTCATTCGTTGGCGACGCCGAACGGCACGTGGCCGGCGGCGGCGACGTACTTCCGCGCCGACTCGACGTGGCGGTGCTGGTCGTCGAAGAAGATGTCGGCGCCGAACGCCTTCAGGAACGGCCCCTTGTCGAGCCCGCCGAGGAACAGCGCCTCGTCGATGCGGATGCCCCAGGCGCGGAGCGTCCGCACCACCCGCTCGTGCGCCGGCGCGCTGCGCGCGGTGACGAGCGCGGTGCGGAGCGGCGCCTCGTCGGCCGGGTACTCCGACTGGATGCGATG
>Ga0187894_10000624_pt1 | contig 47577 bp, 41 predicted proteins | sample GBC1701081metaG_FD_136650 | JGI IMG/M metagenome (GOLD analysis project Ga0187894, IMG submission 136650) | White microbial mat communities from a lava cave in the Kipuka Kanohina Cave System on the Island of Hawaii, USA - GBC170108-1 metaG ... | reverse complement strand
GCTCGACGGTTCGGTCACCGGCAAGCTCCCCGGTGTTCCGGCCATCCTGGTGAAGCCCAGGACCATCGCCGACGCCTACAAGTTGCGCGGCGAATATCGTGGCGATGCGACCATGGCGGTTTTCCCGGGCGAGGTCTTGACCCGGCTCTATGCGACGCTCGGCGATGCACGCGCCGCCATGAGCTTCATCGCACTGGCGAGCCAAGGCCTCGTCGCCGCGGCGATCGCCCTCATCGCCATTGCGCATGTGAACCAGCGCCGCCGCCAGATCGGCGCGCTGCGCGCTTTCGGTGCGCCGAGAAGTGCGGTCTTCGGCATCGTGTGGAGCGAGCTCATCCTGTTGATGGCGGCCGGCATCGTCTTGGGCTTCCTCATCGGCTGGAGCGCGGTCAGGATCCTGTCGGCCGTCTTCACCGCGCAAAACGGCGTGGTCCTGCCGGTCGAATTCGCGTTGAGCGATCTCGGCCTTGCCGCAGCGCTCATCCTGGGCGCCGCGGTGATCGCCTCGATCCCGGCGGGTCTGGCTTTTCGCGAACCTGCTGCGGCCGCCTTGCGGAGCTGAGGGTTAGACCAGTTTCACGCTGATGCCGGCCAGGAGCCGCGCGGCCATGCCGCCAGACGGCGGCACGCGCGCCGGATCGAAACGCTCTGGCATGGCATGATCGGCAGAGAACAGCGCGACGCCCGCCGCATGCGGCAGGCTCGACTGCATCTCGGCAAAGAGCTTCTCGGTGCGGGTCGCCGCGATGCCGAGAGCGAGGACCAGCCCGAGAAGGGTCTGGATTTTGCTGCGGGCAACGAGGCGGAACATGGCGAAGGCGTCCTTTGGGGTGAATGTCGTTGAGGCGGGAAGATGCACGGTCGCGCCTGTATGAAGGCTGAGGGGGCCGTTAAGCTGGCGTTCAGCTGAGATCAAACTTTTCAAGCTATTGAAATAAATGAACAATTCAGATTTTTTCGATTAGGTGAGCGTTTGCGCTGGCCCCGAAACCGGTGGGCAAATGCCTCTGCCATCTTGACTTTGCATGGGTGGCGTATTTTCCTGTGGGAAAATAATGTTGCCCCGCAAGCAACGAATCACTGAAGCCTTTCCGCTGGGGCATGAAGAATCGGGCTTCTGGAGGGGACGTATGATGGGCGACAATCTGAATGCGCTAACCGTGGTCTTCACGGAATTCTATTACTGGGTCACGATCGTGATCATGTTCCTCATTCATGTCGGCTTCTGCCTTTACGAAGTCGGCGTGTCGCGGCGCCGCAACCATCTCAAGACGCTGATGAAGAACACGATGGCGATCCCCTTGGTGACCGTCACCTTCTACTTCTTCGGTTGGTGGATTTACTTCGCCTTCCCGAATGGACCGGGCATCACCGGCGGCATGACGGCTGCCCCTTGGGCGACGCCCTGGAGCCCGTTGATGGCGACCCATCTTTCGGGACCGACGCCCGATGGCGGCATAGATGCTGCCGCGGCAGGGCTGTGGCATCGTCTCAATGGCGTGTTCTGGGGTGCCTTCCTTCTCTTCTCGATCACCACCGCTTCGATCATCTCGGGCGCCATCATCGAGCGTGTTCGCTCCGGCGCCTTCTGGCTCGTCGCGGTGCTGATCGGCTCGGTGATGTGGATCCTCGATGCATCCTGGGGCTGGCATCCGCTTGGCTGGATGGTGAAGGTGCTCGGCTATCATGACGCTTATGCCTCAGGCGTCGTGCATGCGATCGCCGGCGGAGCCGCGCTTGCCTTCTTGATCGTGCTTGGCCCAAGGCTCGGCAAGTTCCGCCCCGATGGAACGCCGCGCAATATTCTACCTCATAATACCTGGATGGTCGCGATCGGCCTGCTCCTGATCTACACAGGATTCTGGGGCTTCTACGCCGCGTGCAACATCCCGATCATCAGCCCGACGACCATCGCCGGCCAGATCAGCGGCGCGACGTGGACGGCAACCAATATCTACCTGGCGCCGACGACACTTTCCGCCATTACTTTCAATTTCCTCATGTCCCTCTCAGGCGGCATGATGGCGGGGTACCTGTTCTCCAAGGGCGATCCCTTCTGGACGTTCTCGGCGGGTCTGTGCGGCATCATCGGCGCATCGGCGGGCAACGATCTCTATCACCCGATCCAGGCCATGCTGATCGGCGCGATCGTGCCGACGATCGCCTACAAGCTGCACAACTATGTCGAGCGGCGCTTCAAGATCGACGACGCGGTCGGTGCCGTGGCAGTCCATGGCTATGGCGGCTTCCTCGGGGTCGTCATTGCCGGCATCATGCTGTGGGGCACGCCATCGTCACCCTATGAGGGCTTCGCCGTTATCACGCCATGGGGCAATCTCATCGGCGCAGTGATCATGGTGGCTTTGGGCTTCATTCCCGCTTTCATCCTGGCCAAGATCCTCGAAAGCGCCGGGCTCTTACGCGTGCCGGCCAAGGTCGAGCTCGAAGGTCTCGATTTCGATACCGACCAGGCTTACGAGGCCGCCTTTAGAGATATAACGACGGCCGAACGGGCAATGGTGAAGTCATAAGGAGCGACATATGTCTACCAATGGAATGACCAGTTGGGCCGTCGATCTGGCCAATGTGGGCGCGATCTATCCCTTCCAGGGTCTTGAAGTCCTCTTCGCCATTGTCGGATTGGCCTTCTGGATCGCTTGGCACGTTCTCCAGACCCGCCAGGAAACGGCCGAGTTGAACAGGGATCTCGCCGCCGATCCGCGCGGCGAGGCGACGAAGAAAGCGATCGATCATTACTGACCGATCGCGGCGTGCCCGTCCCCACAGGCACGCATATGGCCCGTCCATCCGGCGGGCCATTTTCTGTTCGCATCAGTGTCACGACTTGGCGTCGGTCGCCGCCCCGAATTTCGCACCATGACGGATGCGGCGCTTGAGGTGGCGAACGCCGAAGACGACATCTGCCGAAAGCCGGCCGAGGGACGTTGTCCAGCGTTCATATTCGCCTTCCATGGTGACGATCTGTCCGGCCTTGCCGACGAACTGCTTCTTGAACTGACGCAGACCAGGCTCGTGCGATGCGCCGCCAAGGTCGTACCATGCGAACCCCTGTCTGTAGAGCCACTGCGATATCCACCAATGAAGCGCGTATCCGGCTTTTAACGGCAAAGCGTCGGCCGAGGTCGCGCCGAACATATAATAGGCAGTGTCTCCGAACAGCCCCACCGTCGCGCCGGCCACCAGCTTTCCCTCATGATAAGCAACGACGAGTTTCGGCTTGAGCTTTTCCGGCAGATTGGTGATCAGCTGTCCTGTCAGATGAACGGGCGTGGTGCTGGAAAACTGCTTTCGCTCCATCATTGACACATACAGTTTCTGAAAAGCATCGATCTCCCCGGGGTCCTCTGCCAGGCGCACATCGAGAGAATTGGCGAGCGCTTGGCGCAAGGCGTAGCGCCATTTCTGCGCGAGGCTCTGACGCTGAGCGTTTTCGTCGAGGGCGGTGTTGACAAGATAGCGCTCCGGATCGTCATATTTGCGCCGCTGCGCGAATCCGAGGTCGCGCAGCCAACCGCATTCCAGCACGTGATAATGGGGATGGGGACGGGCCAGAACGGTCAGGCAATGGCCGCGTGACACGCAATATTCCTGCACCAACGCTGCGATCATGGCGCGGTAGATTTCCGGGTCTGCGGCCGAATCCCGCCGCCGCCAGAAGGGACCGAAGCGAAGGAAAGCCAGCCCTCGTCCCATTACCGGAAGGCTGACGAGGGCAACCCGGGCCCCGGCGACAGGTTTGCCATCGCGGCGCAGAAGGATGTGGCTGTCCCTCCCCTTCCAATGAAGACCGGAGTAGCAAGCCGTCTGTTCGGGATTGATATCGGCGAAGTCGCTCGCGATACGGTCCCATTCCTGATCGGGCACATTGTCCACTTCGACACTGTAGGCACCCGCAAGATCATGGGTGGTGCGTTCGATTGATATCGCGTTCATGGAAGACGCTCCGGGGTTTCATAGCGATAGATCAGCAAGGGATATGGACTGAGGAACCACCAGACCGCGCGGTCGATCAGTCGACGTCGGCGCGGCTGAAAAGGATATTGCCCCAGCAGCTCCGGGTGCTTGAGGTTGAGAAACACCAGGTAGTGCGTCGTGCCAGGGTTTGCCGTCGCGTGGACCCGGCCCAGAAAACGCTGCATGAATTCGCGGTCGAACGGATTGAAGAGGAAGAAGACGCGCGATCCTTGCGGCCATTCGACCTCAAGGGCGTTCGCATTCACGCTTGTTGCCTTCGTCTGCAGCTTCAATGCGCCTTTCGCCCGCTCGATATTGGCGATAGCTCCCTGGTGAAGCGACGGCGACAGCTCATAGCCGATGACGGTCTCGAAGCCATACTCCGCTGCGACGAGAAGAGGTCTGCCAAGACCGGATCCGATATCAACGAACGTGAACCGGTCAAGCGGCTCGGGTATGAGCTTGATTGCTTCATGAATGAGGAGACGCGGCGCCGCCAGGTACTCCACGCTGTGGCGGCGGAGTTCGTCGTCATAGTCGAGGTCGATGGCCGGAACACCCTTGGATGTCGGTACGGCCTCGAACCGTTCGAATGACCTGTCATAAAGACGGTAGTGCGCTTTGTAGAGGAACCAGCGCCGCGCGAAACGCAGGATGCCAATAAGGCCTTCGTTTTTCGCACGTTGGACAATGCGGGAAACAGGGCTTCTGCTCGCCGCAACAGATGAGTTGCCGATGGGAGTGGTGGCTTGCTGGCTCATATGACCCTGAAGAGTTTCACTAGTCGTTGCGGGACCTTCCAAAATTACGGGCAAGCACTCGCGCAATCGTCAGAGGCAACTCGACCAGGCTCGGCAGCGGATCGCCGAGCGACAGGCTTGCGAATGTGCGCGTGCGGGCGAGCGAGGCGAGCCAGCGTCCGACATCGAGGCGCCCGGCGAGCGCAAGCTGGAAGGCAGCGACGGGATCGCGCTGGCCGAACATCCAGCCCACACCGGCACGCGCCCGCATGGGGGCCGGCTTATGGCCGCCCGCCAGCGCGACGATGGCCGCGCCGAAATCGATCCCGGCCGCATCGGCCAGGCCGAACCACGACCAGGGGCGCGGATTGACGTCAAGGATCTTGAGCGCGCCGTTGCGCGGATCGCGCTTGAATTCGATCTCGCACAGGCCGTGATGGCCGATGGAGGACAGGAAGGTTTCGGCCGCCTGACGCACATCTTCCGATTCAATGGTTTCGACGAAGGTCGACGTATAGCTGAAATCGATCGGATATTGGCGGGTGCGCTGCGCCGTGAATGAGCTGACCGGCCGGCCCTGCCACCAGAGGCCGGCATAGGAGAGCTGGCATTCCCCATCCCCGGGCACCAATTCCTGGACGACGACGCAGTCCGGTCCGACAAGGCTTACCGCTTCGGCGTAAAGCCGCACGAAGTCTTCCCGGTTGTCCGCGCGCCAGACTTTGTCGCGCGTGAAGCGGTTGACCGCGATGCGCATGGAAGGCTTGAGAGCCACTGGAAACCGCATGGGCATGGCGGCGGCATCTGCCGCTGAGCGGACGGGATAAACCTCGGGAAACGCCAGACCAAGTTCGGCGGCGCGCCGGTAGGTCTGGGCCTTGTCGCCAGCCCATTGCAGGCTGGACCAGTCCGGAAGCAGCACGTTGAGAAACCGGGAAAGCCGCGCATGGGCTTGGGCGACGAACTTGACGTCGGCATCGGCTGCCGGGATGAGGAGATAGCCCTCGAGCTTTTCGCGCCGCACGATGTCTTCAAGCTGACCGACCGCACCCGGCTTCTCCGGGCCGGACCAGTTGCGCCAATGCGCCACGGCGCGGGAGAAACGCGGCAACGGCGTGTGATTGGTGAGGAACCACACATCGAGCTTCTGGCGCGCCAGGACACGCGCCAGCGCAATGGCACCGTGCGATCCCGCCAGGATGATCGCGCCGCGCGGCACGGAAGCCGAGGCGGCCGGCACGCTCGAGGTGTCGGCTGTCGTCATCGGGGTGTAATTCCGTAGCTGGAATCGGCGCTGTCGTCCGGTCTCCACCAGATTGTCGATCGAACTTCGTTTAATATTCGTCACCAGATGGCTTCCCTTAACCATTTCGGCACAGCCAACGTCCCCGGAGACCATTAACAGCGTCGTTCAGGTCAAGTCTGCAAAGAGAATGCCAATGGTTACCGTTCACATCCCGGTGACCGTTCATGACCTTGGGATGGTTAGGAAATCCTCAAGAAAGGCCGCCGGCGGCGTTCCGGACGGGGTCCGTCAAATCACCGTTTGGGCCAGGCTCATTGTGGCTTTTGTCCGCCTACGGAGAGATCGGGATTAGCCTGCAACTGCTCGAGCGGAATGGCTGACCCGTCACGCATGAGGATGAAGCACGGCGCCTTCTTCGCCGCCTCGTTGCGGTTGCAGCTCTCGAGCGCCTCCTTCTCGGCCTCCTCGATCGTGTTCCCTTCCCACGAACGCGCCCAAGGCCCCTTGAGGCTGATGGCAAAGGCCTTGTGCTCGGCCTTTTCCGCATATCCCTCCTTCGCCCGCCAGGCATCCACGTCCAGCACCAGATCCGGGATCTTCATCGGCTTCTTGAACAGGCTGGGGTCGACCCTGAGGAGCTGCGCCGTCTGCAGCGCCTCGGACAGGCGTTCACCATTGAGATCGATGAGGATGCAGCGCTTCGTTTCGTCCGAAATCCCCTCGTCGCACGCTTTCAGCGCTTCGCGCACGGCAATCGTCAGGCTGGTGAAACCTGTCTGCGCCGAGAACTGCCCGCCGGCGCCGGCAGCAAAGGCCTTCTCGCCCTTGGCGGTGGCATAGTCCTCGAGCGCCTTGAGCTGCGCATCGTTCAACGGAAAGATGGGCGGCTCAAAGGCCAAAGCGGGGCCGCAGCTCAGGGTCATCACGGGAAGTGCCAAGATTATCTTACGTAACGGTAAATTGATGCTCATGGTTACCGGTGCTCTGTTCAATTGCCTGATGGGTGGGTGGAGCTGACCATAAAGCCTTTCCCCGGCGGATCAAATTGATCCAGGAAAGCCGCGTCGCCACAGTACAATTTCTGGGTGCCCTGCCTGGAAGAATCAGGCATACTGGACCTATTAGCGATGTTAATCTGGTGTCTGTAACCTCCCTGGCGTACAAACCTTGGGCAGCCTTTTGAGAAGACTGCCCATTTTTCTGTCTCCGCTCTCAATAAGTTAATATGCCGCAGGAGACCGTCATTTGACTTTTGCGAAATTCTACTTATTTTTCGGGCACATTTCATGCATCCGAATACTTGGCGAGTCCGAACGGATGCTTTTGACACACTAATCAACAACATCTCGCCAGATCGGTTTTTTGACTTTCCATGCAGTTTTCTGAACTGGGACTGAGCCCCAAGGTTCTCACCGCCGTTGAGACAGCGGGCTTCCTCACCCCTACGCCCATTCAAGCCGGTGCCATACCGCCGGCCCTTGCCCGCAAGGACGTGCTGGGACTGGCCCAGACGGGTTCCGGCAAGACCGCCGCCTTCGTGCTCCCCATGCTGTCGCTGCTCGAGACGGGACGCGCCAGGGCCCGTATTCCACGCACCCTCATCCTCGAGCCGACGCGTGAGCTCGCCGCCCAGGTCCAGGAGGCCTTCGAGCGCCTCGGCCAGAAGCACCGCCTCACCGTGGCGCTGCTGATCGGCGGCGTCTCCTTCGACGACCAGGCCGCCAAGATCGACCGCGGCGCTGACGTCGTCATCGCCACACCGGGACGCCTGCTCGATCATTTCGAGCGCGGCAAGCTGCTGCTCACCGGCGTCGAGATGCTGGTCATCGACGAGGCCGACCGCATGCTCGACATGGGTTTCATCCCCGACATCGAGCGCATCTGCAAGCTCCTGCCCTTCACCCGCCAGACGCTGTTCTTCTCGGCGACGATGCCGCCCGAGATCCAGCGCATCACCAACCAGTTTCTCCATGCGCCGATCAGAGTGGAAGTGTCTCCCCATTCGAGCACGGTGCCGACGGTCGAACAGAAGCTGGTGCGGGTTCCTCATGACCCCAAGCTGAAGCGTGAAGCGTTGCGCCGGCTTTTGATCTCGCAGACCAATGTGAAGAACGCCATCGTCTTCGCCAACCGCAAGACCACTGTCGGCGTGCTGGAAGCCTCGCTGAAACGGCATGGCTTCAACGCCGCCGCGCTTCATGGCGACATGGATCAGCGGGCGCGCCTGCGTACCCTCGATTCCTTCCGGGCCGGCGAAATCACCTTCCTCATCGCCTCCGACGTCGCCGCGCGTGGCCTCGATATTCCGGAAGTGAGCCATGTGTTCAATTACGACGTGCCCATCCATGCGGAAGACTATGTCCACCGCATCGGGCGGACCGGCCGGGCCGGACGCGAAGGCTTTGCTTTCATGCTTACGACGAATGCAGAAGCAAAATATGTGAAGGCGATCGAGCAGTTGATCCGGATGACCATCGCTCAGGAAGGCAGTGCCGCACCGGCAGAGGACGAGCGGCATGGCGATGCAGCGGAGCCGCCGCGCAAGCGCCGCGGCAGAGCCGGCGGCGAACGCCAAAAGTCGGCAACCGGCAAACCGCCGCGCGAAGAGAGACAGTCGCGTGAGGAGAAACACCCGCGCGAGGAGAAACACCCGCGCGAGGAGAAACAGCCGCACGAGGCGAAACAGCCGCACGAGGCGAAACCGCAGCGCGAGGCGAAACCTCAGCGCGAGGAAAGACCGCATCCCGCTGCCGAATCACGCCGCAATAAGCCGCCGCGCGACCGCCGGCACTCTCCGTCCGGCGATGTGCCCGATTCCGACAGCTTCCATTCGGGCAATATGCCGGCCTTCCTGTCGCGTCCGGTGCGCAGCGCCTGATTGGACCTGAAGCGGTTACGATTTAGCCCGCGATCCTATCCTAGCAAGCAGGTCACCACGGCGGCCGGTCAGCGCCTGGGCCGATAGAGCAAGTCCAATCGCCCAGACGATTTCAGCCGCCAAGGTGGCCCAACCCATGCCGTTGATCCCGAGATAAGGGATGAGGCCCGCGGCCGCGCCGATAAGCACGACGAGTGCAATGGCGCAGACGATCGCAGTGTGCGACTGGTGGCCGCCCAGCGACAGAAGATGGTTGTTCATCGCCCCGGCCGACCGCACCGTCTGGCTGAGGAGGAACAGGATCAGCAGCCATTTGCCGGCCCGATATTCGGGACCGAAGAATGCCAATACCCAACCGCCCAGCACCAGCGTCACCAGGATCGCCGCCGTCATCAGCGCGCAATTCACGAGATTGGTCCGCCGCATCAGTTGATCGGCGGTTTCGCGCGTGCCTTTGGCCATCGTGTCGGTCAGGTCCGGAATGGCGATGACCTGCATCGTCTGGACGACAAAGCCCGCGATAGAAGCGAGCCTGACGGTAATGCCCACAACCGCCACATCGGCTGGCGGCAAAAGGAGGCCGGCGACGAGCGTCACGATTTCGGCGAAGGTGAAGGAGACGAAAGCCCCGATCAGAAGAGCGGCCGCCCGCAGGCGGTAGTATGCCGCCAGGCTGCGCCGCTGGGGAGAGAATATCTTCGCCACCACGCCGGAACGCCCGAGCAGCACGGCCTGGATCAAGGCGGCGGCATAGGTCGAGATAACGATCGCCCACAATATCCAGACCATCCGGGGGTGCTGCGCGATGGCGATGATCGCGATGATGGCCGCGAACAGGAAACCGCTGCGCAGCACGAAATCCGGCACGAAGGAAAGATCGAAACGGCGCAGCGAGTTCGCCGCCGAATTGTTGAGCCGGATGAGCGCCTGGCCCGGCGCCGCGATCGCCCCGAAGAGGATGGCCGGCCGCAGGTCGGCGAGGGCCGGCGTGAAATAGGCAACCACGGCGAGGATCGCCATGACGATGGTCCAGATGAGCGTCGTGCGCAAGGCGGCGGCGTGGAAAGCCGCGACCAGCGTCTGGCGCGCCAGCGACTGATAGCGCGCCAGATAGGTAAGACCCAGGGCCGTGTAGCCGCCGGTGATCAAGAGGCTGCCGAAAGCCATGATGCTGGTGGTCAGGAGGAAGATGCCGACATCGGCGGGCGAGAACGCCCGCGCCAAAGCGAGCTGGCTGAGCAAGCCGAAGGCTGCCCCGGCGGCGCGCGCGCCGACGACGCCGAACAAGCGCGTGATGAGCTTCCTGACCGACATCCACCCTCTAGATCGCGATCACCTCAGATCGATTCGATCCGAGTGTCCGGTACCCGCTTTTCCTGACTACGCGCCCGACCTTAGCGAGGCGGGTATGAAAAGCGGGTAAAAGCTCTATTTGGGCTTAATCCGACCTGCGTCGTCGGACGGGCTTACGCTCGGCGGACTTGGCTGGCTTCTGCGCGCGCAAAGCGGCGGCAAAGGCCTTGCGGGCCCATCCGGTCATCTCATCTCCGTCGTCGAGACAGGCTTCCGGCGCCCGCCAATAGGACATGACGGTTCTCTTCCCGCCTTTCCCATAGGTGAAGGGCGAAAGCGACAAGGCTTCGAATTCCTTTTGCGATGCATCGTCGGCCTTGAGATAGAGGGTCTCATCGGCAATGAGCGCGAACATGAGGCCGTCGCGAAAGATGCCGGCACCGCCGAACATGCGGCGCACCGTCACCGGGCCAAAGCCCGAAAGCTGCTCCTTGATGAAATCGAGATATTCGGCGCTCGCCGCCATCGGCCGCTTATTCGGCCGGCACGGCCTGAGCGGGCTTCAGCATCACCGATTCGCCGCAGCCGCAGGCCGAGGTCTGGTTCGGGTTGTTGAAGACGAAACCGGATTTCAGCATCGATTCCTTGTAGTCCATCTCGGTGCCGAGCAGGAACAGGATTGCCTTGGGATCGATGAAGATCGTGACGTCGCGGTCCTCGACGACCTCATCATGCAGCCGCCTATGTTCCGCCCACTCCATCGTGTATTCCATGCCGGCGCAGCCGCCATTCTTGACGCCAAGCCTGAGGCCGAGCACTGGTTTCTTCGCTCTTGCGATGATGGCCTTCACCCGCTCGGCTGCGGCATCGGTCAGCGTCATCACTTTGGGACGGGGACGGGTCATAGCCATATTCTACCACATATTGAGCGCGACGCGCGCTTCATCCGACATGCGCGAATGATCCCATGGCGGATCGAATACCAGGTTAACCTTGACGCCCGACACGCCGGGAACCGCGCCGACGGCATTTTCGACCCAGCCCGGCATGTCGCCGGCCACCGGGCAGCCCGGCGCCGTCAAGGTCATGTCGATCTTGACCTGGCGGTCGTCATCGATATCGACCTTGTAGACGAGCCCTAGCTCATAAATATCGACAGGGATTTCAGGATCATAGACCGTCTTCAGGGCGGCCGTGATGTCGTCCGTCAGGCGCGCGACCTCATCCGGCGGAATGGCGGAGGCCGGCGCGGTGGATGCTGCCTCTGGCGCAGCTTTATGGTCCTGGACCTCGGTCACAAGAATATCCTCTGCGCTGAGATAAGCGCTTCCGCCAATTTATCAACTTCGGCCCTGGTGTTGTAGAGGCCGAAGGAGGCCCGGCAGGTGGCGGTCACGCCGAAGCGGGCGAGCAGCGGCTGGGTGCAATGGGTGCCAGCCCTGACCGCGACGCCGGCGCGATCGATCACCGTCGAAATGTCATGGGCATGCGCCCCTTCCATATTGAAGGAGACGATCGCCCCCTTCTCCCGGGCGCGGCCGAAAATACGCAGCGAATTGATCTCCGACAGCCTGGCCATGGCATAGTCGCGCAGATCCGCCTCATGCGCGGCAATGGCCTCGAGGCCGATGCCCTTCATGTAATCGAGCGCCGCACCCAGGCCGATCGCCTCGACGATGGCGGGCGTTCCCGCCTCGAAGCGGTGCGGCGGCTCGGCATAGGTGACGTTGTCGAGGGTCACCTCGCCGATCATCTCGCCGCCGCCCTGATAGGGCGGCATGCGCTTCAGATGCTCCATCTTGCCATAGAGCACGCCAATACCCGACGGCCCATAGGTCTTGTGGCCGGTGAAGGCATAGAAATCGGCATCGAGCGCCTGGACGTCGATCGGCAGGTGCACCGCCGCCTGGCTGCCATCGACCAGCACCGGGATGCCCCGCGCATGGGCGATACGGATGACTTCCTTGATCGGAACGATGGTGCCGAGCGCATTCGACATCTGGGTGATGGCGACGATCTTGGTGCGAGGGCCAAGCAGCTTCTCGAATTCCTCGATCAGGAAATTGCCGTCGTCGTCGATCGGCGCCCATTTGATGACGGCGCCTTGGCGCTCGCGATGGAAATGCCAGGGCACGATATTGGAATGGTGCTCCAGGATCGACAGCACGATCTCGTCGCCCTCGCCGATCACCATCCCGCCGAAGGATTGCGCCACCAGGTTGATCGCCTCGGTGGCGTTGCGGGTGAAGATGATCTGGTCCTTGGACGGCGCATTGATGAAGCGCCTGACACTTTCGCGTGCATCCTCGAAGGCCTGGGTCGAGGTGTTGGAGAGATAATGCAGGCCGCGATGGACATTGGCATAGTCCTCTTCCATCGCCTGGCGCATGCGCTCGAGCACCGCCTTCGGCTTCTGGGCGGAGGCGGCATTGTCGAGATAGACCAGGGGCTTGCCATAGACCTCGCGCGACAGGATGGGAAAGTCGCGGCGGATAGCCTCAACATCGTAAGCGGCGCGGATTTTCTCCTCGAGCACGGTCACGGAGCAGCATCCTTGTGGCTTACCAGCCATTGCTCGGCAAAATGCGTGAGCTGGTCGCGAACACCCTCATGGCCGATCGTCTCGAAGGCCTCGGCGACGAAAGCCACGATCAACATGGACTTGGCCTCGGCTTCGGGGACGCCGCGCGAGCGCAAATAGAACAGATGGTTGTGGTCGATATCGCCGCTCGTCGCGCCATGGCCGCAGACGACGTCATCGGCATAGATCTCGAGCTCGGGCTTGGCGTCGAACTCGGCCGTCTCCGACAGAAGCAATCCGTGCGAGGACTGCTTGCCGTCGGTCTTCTGGGCGTCGCGCTGGACGACGACCTTGCCCTGGAAGATGCCGCGCGCCCTCTCGTCCATGACGCATTTGAACACCTCGCGGCTGGTGCATTTCGGCATCTGGTGGTCGACCAGGAGGCGCGTGTCGGCATGCTGCCGGCCCGACAGCAAATAAGAGCCCGCGATCTTCGCATCGGCCTTCTCGCCGGTGAAGGCGATGGTGCCGTTCTGGCGGTTGACGCGGGCGCCCGAGGTCAAGGTGAAGTCGCGCAGGACCGCATTGGCGCCGAGCGTGATCCGCGCATGCGCCAGATGGATCGCCTCGCGCGATTCGATCTCGAGCTTCACCCGGTCGAGCTTCGCGCCCGCCCCCAAGGCGACGTCGATCACGCTGTTGGTGAGATAATCGCCCTCGCCCAGATGGGTTTCGAACAAGGTGGCCGCGGCGCCATCGGCGACGGTGATCTTATGGCGCGTCGCAATGGTGCGGGCCTCGGCGTCGGTCGCCACATGGACGAGCTCGACCGGCGCGTCGATATTTGACGTGATCTCGACATGAACGCCATCGTCCGCGAAGGCCTTGTTCATCTCGAGCACCGGCTCATCGGCGGCGGCGAGCGGCGCCAGATGAGGCGTCACGCGCACCGCGCCGCCGGCCGGCAGGTTCGACGACGCCTTGTCGAAGACACCATTGACGAAAACGATGCGGGCATGGGCGATCTTGGCCAGGGGATCGCGCTTCAGGAGGCGCTCGACATCCTTGGTCTGAGCCTCAACCTTCAGGCGCGGCGGATAGGGCCGGTCGATAAGGACCCTGAGATTGGTCCATTTCCAGTCTTCGAGACGCGGATGCGGCAAAAGCATGCCGTCATAGGCAAGCTCCGCCGGCGTCTTGTTCACGGCGATATTCATGCGGCTTCCTTGGCGAACTCGGCATAGCCCTTGGCCTCGAGCTCGAGGGCCAGTTCCTTGCCGCCCGATTTGACGATGCGCCCTTGCGAGAGGACATGCACATAGTCCGGCACGATGTAATCGAGCAGGCGCTGGTAATGGGTGATGACGACCATGGCGCGCTCGGGCGAGCGCAGCGCGTTCACGCCGTCGGCGACGACGCGCAAGGCGTCGATGTCGAGGCCGGAATCGGTCTCGTCGAGGATGCACAGAGAGGGCTCGAGCACCGCCATCTGCAGGATCTCGGCGCGCTTCTTCTCGCCGCCGGAAAAGCCGACATTGACGGCGCGCTTCAGCATGTCCTGCGGGATGTCGAGCTTGCTGGCGCGATCCTTCACCAGCCGCATGAATTCCGGTGTGGTCAATTCCTTTTCGCCACGTGCTTTGCGCTGGGCGTTGAGCGCCACTTTCAGGAACTGCATGGTGGCGACACCCGGGATCTCGATCGGATATTGGAAGGCCAGGAACAGGCCCTTGGCGGCCCGCTGGTCGGGCTCCATCGCGAGCAAATCCTCGCCCCTGAACTTGACCTCGCCGCCCGTCACCTCATAGCCCTCGCGGCCGGCGAGCACATAGGAGAGGGTCGACTTGCCCGAGCCGTTGGGGCCCATGATGGCATGGACCTCGCCCGCCTTCACATCGAGGGTGAGGCCGTTCAGGATGGTGCGGTCTTCTTCCGCCAGTTTGACATGGAGATTTTTAACTTCGAGCATCACACATTTCCAAATCTAGAACACGTATTTGAGCGCGGCGTACAAGCGGCAATCGCGCCGATTGTCGGCGTCTGAATTACGTCGAACAGTGTTTCCACCATCATTGCGCCATCCCTGGTCAAGCATTCTTCTTGTCTTTCACATACTCATTGTAGGTCGTCGAATAATCGGTATGGGCGCGGGCCGTCATGATGAACCAGACGGCGGCGATCGCCATGCCCAAGGCGGTGATCGCCACCCACAGGAAGGTGGTCATGGTCTGCGCCAGGACAAGGCCCATGATCGCCGATGCAACTATGCCGGCGATGAATACCCAGACGACACGCCAGCCTTCGGTGGTCACGGGATAAGACCCCTGCCCACCGTTCGAACGCACGAACCAGATGTCAGTTGAGCGCTTCATTTCATCTCACCCAGAAATACTCAGCCGTGGAATATAGGGCCGTGTAAGCGACGCCGACTGTAATGCCGATGGCGAGCAGCCATACGAAACTCGCACAGGCCTTTCCCAATGCGGTTTTCCGGCTCCACCAAGATTTCCACGTGCCGCCTTCGTCGGGCGACGGGCACACGTCCAAGACGCTGCTGATGCCGACAAGCGCGGACCACAGCATCCCCAACAAATCAAATATGGCGACACGAGCAATGCTCATCCAACACTGCCTTCCAGGCTGATGCCGATCAGCTTCTGCGTCTCGGCCATGAATTCCATCGGCAATTGCTGCAGCACGTCGCGCACGAAGCCGTTGACGATGAGCGTCACCGCTTCCTCTTGCGAGAGCCCGCGCGACTGGCAGTAGAACATCTGGTCGTCGGAGATCTTGGACGTCGTCGCCTCATGCTCGAAATGCGCGGTCAGCGTCTTGGCCTCGATATAGGGCACGGTATGGGCGCCGCATTTGTCGCCGATCAGAAGCGAGTCGCACTGGGTGAAGTTCCTCGCATTGATCGCCTTGCGATGCGCCGAGACGAGGCCTCGATAGGTGTTGTCGCTCTTGCCCGCCGCGATGCCCTTGGAAACGATCCGGCTCGACGTGTTCTTGCCCAGATGGATCATCTTGGTGCCGGAATCGACCTGCTGATAGCCATTGGAAATGGCGATCGAATAGAACTCGCCGCGCGAATTGTCGCCGCGCAGGATGCAGCTCGGATATTTCCAGGTGATGGCCGAGCCGGTCTCGACCTGGGTCCAGGAGATCTTGGCGTTCCGGCCTCGGCAGTCGCCACGCTTGGTGACGAAATTATAGACGCCGCCCTTGCCTTGCTTGTCGCCCGGATACCAGTTCTGCACCGTCGAATATTTGATCTCGGCATCATCGAGGGCGATGAGCTCGACCACGGCGGCATGGAGCTGGTTCTCATCGCGCGTCGGCGCGGTGCAGCCTTCGAGATAGGACACGTAAGCGCCCTTGTCGGCAATGATCAGCGTGCGCTCGAACTGGCCGGTCTTCTTCTCATTGATGCGGAAATAGGTCGAAAGCTCCATCGGGCAGCGCGTATTGGGCGGCACATAGACGAAGGAACCGTCGGAGAAGACCGCCGAATTGAGAGCGGCGTAGAAATTGTCGCCCTGCGGCACGACCGAGCCCAGATACTTCTTCACGAGCTCCGGATGCTCGCGGATCGCTTCCGAGATCGAGCAGAAGATGACGCCCACCTTGGCGAGCTCATCCTTGAAGGTGGTGACGACCGAGATGGAATCGAACACCGCATCGACCGCGACCCGGGCGCCCTCGACACCCGCCAGCACCTCGCGCTCGCGCAAGGGGATGCCGAGCTTCTCATAGGTTCTGAGCAATTCGGGATCGACCTCATCGAGGCTCTTCGGCCCTGACATGCTCTTCGGCGCCGCATAATAATGCAGATCCTGGAAGTCGATCTTGGGATGCTTGACCTTGGCCCAGGTCGGCTCATCGACCTTGAGCCAGCGTCGATAGGCATCGAGCCGCCATTCGAGCATCCATTGGGGCTCGCCCTTCTTGTTGGAGATGAAGGCGACGATGTCCTCATTGAGGCCCTTGGGCGCCAATTCGGTTTCGATCTCGGTGGTGAAACCGTATTTGTACTTGTCGACGTCAATGTCCTTGACGAGCTCTATCGTATCGATATCGGGCATTCTCTTACCTCAAGCCGCCTTGCGCCGGGCCTTGATCCGGCCCCAGGCGGAAATGAACTGTTCAATGTCTTGAGCCGTCGTGGTCCAGCCGAGGCTCACGCGGATCGCCGCGTTGGCGAGGTCTGGGGCAACCCCCATCGCCGCCAGAACATGCGATTTCGCCACCTTGCCCGAGGAGCAGGCCGAGCCCGATGAGACGGCGAAGCCGGCGAGGTCAAGCGCCATCAGCAGGGTTTCGGCGGAAAGTCCCGGCATGGCGAAGCAGCTCGTGTTCGGCAGGCGCTCCGCCTTGGCGCCCAAGATCACGGCGCCTTCTAGCCCTTCCTCAAGATGGTCACGCAACGCCATGATTTCGAGTCTTTTTTCTTGAACCGCGGCGGCAAAGCCCGCGATCGCCGCAAGGTTTTCGGTTCCCGCGCGGCGCCTCAGTTCCTGGCCGCCGCCGTGAATGAGGGGCTCGAGCGCCAGCCCGTCGCGCACGATAAGCGCGCCGGCGCCCACCGGGCCGCCGAGCTTGTGCGCCGAGAGGCTCAAGAGGTCGACGCCCAGTAGACCGAAATTGACCGGGATCTTGCCCAGGGCCTGGACGGCATCGCTATGGAGCAGCGCGCCATGCGCATGGGCGAGTGCCGCCACGTCGCGTAGGGGCTCGATGACACCCGTTTCGTTGTTGGCGAGCATCACGCTGACGAGCGCTTTGGGCCCTGCCTTGAGCAAGCGCTCCAACGCCTCGAGGTCGACCACACCCTCGCCATCGACCGGGAGGATGTCGACTTCTCTGCCCGAGCCTCGCGCCGCTTCCAGCACCGATGGGTGCTCGATGGCGGAGACGATCAGCCGCTCGGCCGGCGCCCCCTTGAGCGCCAGATTATTGGCCTCGCTGCCGCCCGAGGTGAAGACCACCATGGGAGCAATCGCTCCGACCGCCCGGCCGACACTCTCACGCGCGCCATCGAGGAGCGCATGCGCCTGGCGGCCCTCTTCATGGATGGAGGAGGCATTGCCGCCAAGCTCGAGCGCCGCGAGCATCGCCTCGCGAGCGACCTCCTTGAGCGGGCTCGTGGCATTATGGTCAAGATAGACGCGCATCGGCCTCGTTCTGGACTTTGGGTCGGTAGCGCGCCTTGGCCTGGCGGATGGAGGCCGCGAGCGCCAGGTTGCGCTTGTTGACCACGTCATCGAGCGTGACATTGGCGAGGAAAGTGTTCACCTGCCGGCCGATCGAGGACCACAGATCGTGGGTAGAGCAGCGCTCGCCCTTGACGCAGCCATCGACGGCATCGCCCTCGCAGCGGGTCATCTTCATCGGCTCGTCGACCGCGGCAATGACGTCGTAGATGACGATGTCGTCGGCATCCCGCGCCAGCCGGTAGCCGCCGCCCGGGCCCCTGGCGCTCTGCACCAGACCGGCCTTGCGCAGCTTCACGAAGAGCTGTTCCAGGTATTCCTGGCTGATCTCCTGGCGCGCGGAAATCTCGGCCAGCGACACGGTGCGGCCCTCGCCATTCTGGCCGATATCGACCATGGCCATCACCGCATATCTGCCTTTTGTCGAGAGTTTCATGGTTGCTTTTCCGTTGCCGCCGCGTTGAGAAAACTTGCCATTTTCCCCCGCAGCCGTGCTAAGAGCCGGGCTTCACCGGCGTCCCGAGGGATTCTATATTTCTTTGAACAATTCTAAACAAGGGAAATAGAATATCCGACTACCGGAGTCAACTATTTCGCCGGTTTTCACACGATTTCAATGACCGCCAGATGCAGAACAGGATCGACATTCGCTCATGCCTGAAGTGATTTTCAATGGGCCGGCCGGCCGGATCGAAGCGCGCTACCATCATTCGAAGGCCCAAGGGTCCCCCATTGCGATCCTTCTCCACCCCCATCCGAGCTTCGGCGGCACGATGAACAACCCGATCGTGCATTCCCTCTATTATATGTACGCCCAGCGGGGTTTTTCGGTCCTCCGGTTCAATTTCCGGGGGGTCGGGCGCAGCCAGGGCCTGTTCGAGAACGGCGCCGGGGAACTTTCCGATGCGGCCTCGGCCCTCGACTGGCTGCAGGCGCATAACCGTGAGGCCAAGATCTGCTGGATCGCCGGCATCTCCTTCGGCGCCTGGATCTCGATGCAGCTCCTGATGCGCCGGCCGGAGATCTCGGGCTTCATCTCGGTCGCTCCCCTGGCCAAGCACTATGATTTCTCCTTCCTCGCCCCCTGCCCGGCCTCCGGGCTTTTCGTCAATGGCGACAAGGACACGGTGACGCCGCCCGAAGCGGTCAACACGCTGGTGACCAAGCTCAAGACCCAGAAAGGCATCGTCATCGAGCACAAGGTCCTCCCCGGCGCCAACCACTTCTTCCAGGACAAGATCGACGACCTGACCAAGATCTGCGCCACCTATCTCGACAAGAGGCTGGCGCGCGAGGCCTAAGGGACAATCCCAAGGGAGACGGATGGGCGGCAGCACTTTCAGCACATTCTGGACGGGACAAACCGGTCCCTATCAGCGCCTGTGCCTGGCGAGCTGGGTCGCTCATGGCTTCAACGCCGTGGTCTATACGACCAACCTGGACATCGAATTGCCAAAAGACGTGGAGAAGCGGCCGGCAGAGGAGATTCTCGATCTCGGCGGCCGTGTCTATCTCTTCAAGACCGGGGTGGGCCAAGGCAGCCCGGCGCTTCATTCCGACCTCTTTCGCTACAAGCTGCTTCTGCGTGGGGGTTGGTGGCTCGATACCGATGTCATTGTGCGCAGCGACCGCGTGCCCGAGCAGGATATTTTCGTCGCCCAGCAAGCCGACCAGACGCTCGGCACCGCGGTAATGCGGTTCCCGGCCGATTTTGCCCTGACACATGAAGCGGTGGCCGAATCCCTGCGCCTCATCGAGAATGCGAAATGGACCGATATCGGTCCCAGGCTGATCACGCGCCTCTTCGAGAAGCATGGACTGAAAGACAAGGTGGCCGACTATCGCACGGCCTATGCCGTCAACTACACCGAAGCGCTCAAGTTCTTCGATCCGGCAGCCAGGGACGAGATCGAAGAACGGGTAGGTTCATCGGCATTCGTGCATCTGTGGAACCAGATATGGACCATCGTCGGCTTTCCGCCGGATTTTGGCCCGCCCGAGGGCTCCTATCTCGATGCGCTGTTCAAGACATATGTCGGAAAAAGCCCGTTCCAGGCGCGCGCGCCGTTGGCGAGCATCAAGACCTGGTGGCAGAACAGCGACCGCGTCGGTCAGCTTGAACACCAGCTACGCCAGGCTCAGGCAAAAATCGATGCCTTCCCGATCATTACTTTTCGGGGCTCGTAGTCCAGCCGGGGATTAGCCGGGCGCCAGCAGCACCATGTCGATGCGGGCGAGAGCCGCGAGCGGATTGGCCGTCGGGCTCTCGCGCCTGCAGAAGAGATACTAGTCCTCGTCGCTGAGCAGCGCCTTGTGGACGAGGCCGCCCAGCGCGCCGCCGATCAGCGGAGCGACCCAGAACAGCCAGAGCTGCTGCAAGGCCAAGCCGCCCGCGAAGAGCGCAGGTCCCGTCGAGCGCGCCGGATTGACCGATGTATTGGTGACCGGAATCGAGATCAGGTGGATGAGCGTCAGCCCAAGACCAATCGCGATCGGGGCAAAGCCCGCCGGCACCGATTTGCCCGTGGCACCCAGGATGATGATCAGGAAGAATCCGGTCATCACGATTTCGCAAATGATCGCAGCCATGAGCGAATAGCCGCCGGGCGAATGCGTGTCATAGCCGTTCGTCGCAAATGCCCCGGGGGCTGCCGGATCAATCGCAAACCCCGCCTTGCCCGAAGCGATGAGATAAAGCACGCCCGCTGCAACAATGGCGCCGATCACCTGGGCAATGATGTAAGGAATGACCGAGGCCCAGGGAAAACGACCGGCAGTTGCAAGGCCAACCGAAACGGCCGGATTGAAGTGTCCTCCTGAAATGCCGCCCACCGCATAGGCCATGGTGAGCACCGTCAGTCCGAACGCGAAGGCGACGCCCAGCAGGCCGATACCTACGTTAGGGAAAGCAGCGGCCAGAACCGCGCTCCCACAACCGCCGAGAACCAGCCAGAATGTACCAAACAACTCTGCCGCAAGCTTCTTTTGCATGTGAAAGCCCCTCCGACTCAATTGAGTGAGTCTGAGCTTTTGTAATCTTTCCTATCGAAAGTTCAAAGTGGATCATGCCGTTTTCGCAACGCATCGGCCGACTGACGGACGACCTCAGAAATCTGCGTGAGCTGTTTGGCAAGCGGGCTCGTCTTGCGCCAAATCATGCCAATGGTCCGCGAGGGCTGCGGGCTCTTGAAGCGAGCGACAGATACCGACGCCGAGCGTGTTTCCACCGCAACCGCCATTTCCGGGATCAGGGTGACCCCTATGCCGGCACTGACCATCTGGACCAGCGTGGACAGAGAGCTGCCGTCAAGCAATTCCCGCGGTCGTACCGAGTGCATATTGCAGAACGACAGAGCCTGCTCGCGAAAGCAATGCCCCTCCTCCAGCAGAAGCAGCCGCATTTCGCGCAGCGTTTCGCCATTGGGCACTGGCTTGCCCTCGTCTTCGCCGGGCCGAACCAGCACAAAATTCTCGGAAAACAGGGCGACCTCGGTCAACGAGGGTTCGGACACCGGCAGGGCAACGATCGCCGTGTCGAGCCGGCCTTCCGCCACCTCTGCAATCAGCTTCAGTGTCAGCGTCTCGCGCACGTGAATGTCGAGGCCGTCATGCAAACGGGTCAGGTTTCCGATGATGGTGGGCAGCAGATAGGGAGCGATCGTGGGGATCACGCCTATTCGCAGCCGACCAGCCAGACGGTCGTGCGAGGTGCGCGCCAAGTCTCCCAATTCATCCACCGAGCGCAGTATGTCGCGCACGCGCAGGGCGAACTCCTCTCCAAAGCCGGTCAGTCGCACCTGCCGCGCGCCTCTTTCGAAGAGCTCCGTGCCGAGCGTTTCTTCCAGTTCCCTGATCTGCACCGACATAGCGGGCTGAGAAATCGCACAGGCATCCGCCGCACGTCCGAAATGGCCATGTCGTACTAAAGCTTCGAAATAGCGCAGCTGCTTGAGTGTCAGATTGGTCATAATGCCAGCTTATCGCTGCAATCAAAAAATCCAACTTAAACTAATGGCGTAACTCTGGTACACGAAGCCGGTGAGAAGGAACAGATGTCACCAACATCTCGCATCATAGAAGCTGACGGTGCGTGGGCGGCCGGTGCAGGGATCGCCCGGGTCGCTAGCTGGCGCCACCCGCGCCTATTTTGCTTCAGGATAACGGACCGACTTTCAAGGGCATAAACAGCCCTTGCGCTCAGGGCAGTTAAATCGACTCAGCCAGGACAACAACTTAGCCAGGATCGGAGAAAAAAATGGACGTCAAGACCAACGAGAGCGCGGGCAAGTGCCCGGTCATCCATTCGACTGCAGGAAGGACTAACCGCGACTGGTGGCCGAACCAGCTGGATCTTCGGATCCTCCACCAGCATTCCCACTTGTCCGATCCGATGGGCGAGGCGTTCGACTACGCCAAGGAATTCAAGAGCCTCGACCTCGATGCCGTGATCAAGGACCTGCATGCCTTGATGACGGACTCGCAGGATTGGTGGCCGGCCGATTTTGGCCATTACGGGCCATTGTTCATTCGCATGGCGTGGCACAGCGCCGGCACGTATCGCATCGGCGACGGGCGCGGTGGCGCCGGTGCCGGTCAGCAGCGTTTCGCGCCGCTCAACAGCTGGCCCGACAACGTGAACCTCGACAAGGCGCGCCGGCTGCTGTGGCCGATCAAGCGGAAATACGGCCGCAAGATCTCCTGGGCCGATCTTATGATCCTCACGGGCAACGTCGCCCTGGAATCGATGGGATTCAAGACGTTCGGTTTCGCCGGCGGGCGCGCGGATGTCTGGGAGCCGGAAGACGACATCTACTGGGGCCCCGAGGGCACGTGGCTGGCGGACGAGCGCTATAGCGGCGACCGTGATCTCCAGAATCCTCTCGGCGCCGTGCAGATGGGTCTGATCTACGTCAATCCGGAAGGCCCCAATGGCAATCCCGATCCGATCGCTGCGGCGCGCGACATTCGCGAGACGTTCAGGCGCATGGCGATGAACGATGAAGAGACGGTCGCGCTGATTGCCGGCGGTCACAGTTTCGGCAAGACCCACGGCGCCGGCGATGCTGCATTGGTTGGCGCGGCTCCGGAAGCCGCCGGCATCGAAGAGCAAGGCCTCGGCTGGACGAATAAATTCGGCACCGGCAAGGGCGGCGATGCGATCGGCAGCGGCCTGGAAGTCACCTGGACCACGACGCCGACGAAGTGGAGCAACAACTTCTTCCAAAACCTGTTCGGCTACGAATGGGAGCAGACCAAGAGCCCGGCCGGCGCGCATCAATGGAGGCCGAAAAATGGCGTAGGCGCCGGTACCGTACCGGATGCGCACGACGCCTCGAAGCGTCATGCCCCTTCCATGCTGACCACCGACCTCTCCTTGCGGTTCGATCCCGCCTACGAAAAGATCTCACGGCGCTTCCTCGAGAATCCGGATCAGTTCGCGGACGCCTTCGCGCGTGCCTGGTACAAGCTCACGCACCGCGATATGGGCCCGATCGCGCGTTATCTGGGTCCCCTTGTTCCGAAGGAAGAACTGCCGTGGCAAGACCCGATCCCCGCGCTCGATCATGAACTGATCGGGGAGCAGGACATTGCTGCTCTGAAGGCGAAAATCCTCGCCTCCGGCCTCACGGTCTCTCAGCTGGTCTCGACCGCCTGGGCGTCGGCCTCGACATTCCGCGGCTCCGACAAGCGCGGCGGCGCGAATGGCGCGCGCATTCGGCTCGCGCCGCAGAAAGATTGGGACGTCAACCAACCGGCTCAGCTGGCGGAGGTTCTTCGGAAACTCGAAGCAATCCAAAAGGAGTTCAAAGCTTCCCAGAGCGGCGGCAAGAGAGTTTCGCTCGCCGACCTCATCGTTCTCGGCGGTTGCGCTGCTGTCGAGAAGGCCGCGAAGGCCGGCGGGCAGGACGTGAAGGTGCCCTTCACTCCGGGCCGCATGGATGCGTCGCAGGAGCAGACCGATGTCGACTCCTTCACGCCGCTCGAACCGACCGCTGATGGGTTCCGCAACTATCTGCGCGGCCAGCAGCGCCTTTCGCCTGAGGAGTTGTTGGTGGATCGGGCACAATTGCTGACGCTGACGGGCCCCGAGATGACGGTTCTCGTCGGCGGTCTGCGCGTCCTGGGCGCAAATGCCGGGCAGTCCAAGCACGGCGCCTTCACCCAGCGGCCCGAGACGCTGACCAATGACTTCTTCGTCAATCTGCTCGATATGGGCACGGAATGGAAAGCGAGCTCAGACGCCAAGGACGCGTTCGAAGGACGCGACCGGACGACCGGCGAACTCAAGTGGACCGGAACTCGCGCGGACCTCATCTTCGGCTCGCACTCGCAGCTCCGCGCCTTCGCCGAAGTTCATGCCTGTGCGGACTCGAAGGCGAAGTTCGTGAAGGACTTCGTGGCGGCATGGACCAAAGTGATGAACCTCGACCGCTTCGATCCGGCCTGATCTCGGCGCAAACAGTCTTACCGTCTTAAGACTAAGCCGCGGGACGCTGGTCCCGCGGCTTAGTCATTGCTCGCCCTGTTTGATCCATTCAGCCGTGATGTGCTTGAGCTTGTCAGGATTGCGCATCACATAGATGGCGGTGATCTTGCCATCCTCGATCTCGAACGACATGGTCTGCGGAAGCCCGTCGACCTCGATCGTGGCAAAGCCAGGCATGTTGTTGACGCGGGTGAAGCGTACCGGCGGGAGGCCATAGAGCGGAAAGAGCTTCTGCCCGTAGCCGGCAATGAACTGAACCACGCGTACGATGCCTTCGAGGATATTGGTGGCCGCCGCCCGCTTGCCGCCGCCATCGGCATGGAAGATGACATCGTCGGCGAGAAGTTTCGACAGGCCGGCGACGTCGCCGGTGCGCGAGGCGGTGAAGAACGCCTGGGTGATGGCGCTCTCCTCTTCTTCATTCACCTTGTAGCGCGGACGGCTGCTGCGCAGGTTCTTGCGCGCCCGCGCCGCGAGCTGCCGGGCGCTTTCCTCGCTGCGCCCGATCGTCTCGGCGACCGCCGGGAATCCCATCTCGAAGATATCGTGCAGCAGGAAAGCCGCGCGCTCGAGCGGCGAGAGCCGCTCCAGCGCCAGCATCATGGCGACCGAAAGATCGCCGGCCAGTTCCTCCTCACGCGAACTCTCATCGACAAGCCCCTCGATCAAGGGCTCGGGCAGCCACTGGCCGACATAGGTCTCGCGCCGCATGCGCGCCGATTTGAGGATGTCGAGGCAGAGCCTGGTCGTGATCCGCGCCAGGAAGCTCTTGGGGTCGACGACCGTGCTGCGGTCGACCTTGTGCCAGCGCAAGTAAGCTTCCTGAACGACATCCTCCGCCTCGGCATAAGAGCCCAGCATGCGATAGGCGATGCCGGCCAGATATTTCCGGTAAAGCTCGAAATCCATCTCCGCCATGGCTGCCTCCATCGCGTTCATCAATCATACACCCGGCGGTTTTGTTCCGGGAGGCGTGCGGAAGGACACCGAGATCCGGTTCCATACATTGATTGTGCTGATGGCGAAAGTGAGCTTGGCAACCTCCTCCTCGCTGAACTCCTCGCGCACCGTTTCCCATTCATGATCGGGCACATGGGTGTCGGCGAGAAGCGTCACGGCCTCGGTCCAGGCCAGGGCCGCCCTCTCTCTCGGCGTGAAGAAATCCGGCGCCTCGCGCCAGGCGCTCAAGAGGTAGAGCCGCTCTTCGCTCTCGCCCTGCCCTCGCAGCTCCTTCATATGCATGTCGATGCAGAAGGCGCAGTTGTTGATCTGGGAGGCTCTCGCCTTGACGAGAAGGTAGAGTTTCTTGTCGAGGCCGCTGGCGCGGACCTTCATTTCGAGGTTCAGCACGGCCTGATAGAGGTCCTGATCGATCGCTTTTTGTGCCAGTCTCATGGTTCGTCCTTTCTGGGTTGTCACCCATAAGACGAAACAGCGCGGCAGCCTGTGACATGGAGCCGTGAAATAGTCTCAGGCTTCCGCCAGGACACTGCCGGTCATCAGTAGCGCAGATAGGGTTGCCGTTCGACGAGCCACGCTTGTTCGTCGGGTGTGGTGAGCGCGTCAAGATCGTGCGGTGTTGCGCCCTTGTCGTCGACCCACTCTTTCAGGAGCGGGCTGCCATTTATGATGTTGATGGCGAGCCGACTTTCGTATTCGTAGGGAAAATCGCGCCACAGCGGATAATCCGGATGCAGGCGTCGGATCGCTTTGAACGCGAGCGTCTGGATGCGCCATGGCTTGAACGCCTGGTGATCGTAGCCCGGGCCTTCGGTGTGGATCTGCACGCCGTTGCAGAGCTTACCGACATGCTTGTGGAAGGTCGGCTCGAACCAGACATCGCGGAGCGCGCAGCCCGTGAGCCATTGCGGCATCAGCTCGCGCATCTCGGCGATAAGGCGGCGCGCGTCGATGTCGGGCGCGCCGAACAGCTCGAGAGGCCGCGTCGTGCCGCGTCCCTCGGACAGCGTCGTGCCTTCAAGCATCACCGTGCCGGGATAGGCGCGCGCCATCCACAGATTGGGTGCGTTGGGACTGGGATTTACCCAGTCGCGCTCGCCGATCTCCCAGCCGAAACCGGGCGCTGCGTCGGGCTGCCAGCCGTCCATCCCGATGATCTGATAGTCGACATCGAGCTTGAAGTGGCTCACGAACCACAGGCCGAGCTCGCCGAGTGTGAGCCCGTGCCGCATCGGCATCGGGCCCGAGCCGACAAAGCTCTCCCAGCCCGCGCGGAGGGTCAGACCTTCAACAGGCCGTCCGACCGGGTTTGGGCGATCGAGCACCCACACCGATTTCTTGTGTTTCGCCGCCATCTCCAGGCAATTCCTGAGTGTGGTGATGAACGTGTAGATGCGGCAGCCCAGATCCTGCAGATCGACGAGCAACACGTCGAATGTGTCCATCGACGCATCCGTCGGTTTGCGCACCTTGCCGTAGAGGCTGAAGACCGGAATGTTGTGGACCGGATCGCGGTGGTCCGGCGACTCGATCATGTTGTCCTGCTTGTCGCCGCGCAGCCCGTGCTGCGGGCCGAAGGCGGCGGTGAGCTTCACGTCGTTGCACGCGCCGAGCGCATCGAGCGAGTGCGTCAGGTCGCGCGTGACGGAGGCCGGATGCGCAAGCAGCGCCACGCGGCGGCCCTTGAGCGGCGCGCGCAATTTTGGCTCGGCGATGAGCCGGTCGATTCCGAATTTCATGATTCGATACGCTGGGGCAAGCTTAGGCGCAAAGCAATAGACACTCCGGCCGAAAATCTGTTCAAGCTTCCGCCAGAAGGCCGCCGGTCATCGGCTCAGGCGCGTCGGTCGTTCCCGGAAAGGTGATCGGCAGCTGCTTCAGGCTCCTCACCGCGAGATAGGCCCAGGCCTCGGCCTCCATGGAATCGCCGTTGAAACCTGCCGCTTCGGCAGGGATGACGGCTTCCGGGCCAAGCCCCAGGCTCAAGCGCAAGGCCGCCAGCAAGGCCGGGTTCTTACGGCCGCCGCCGCAAATGACCCAGCATTTGGGATCGGCCGGGAACCAGGCGCGTGACATGGCAACCGAGCGCGCGGTGAAGGCGGTCAAGGTCGCGGCACCGTCGGCCGGGCTCAGGCCTGTGAGGTCGAGACCGGCGAAACTGTTGCGGTCGAGCGATTTGGGCGGCTTCTCCTCGAAGAAGGAGTCGCCCAGGAATTGCGCCAGCACGGCCTCGTTCACGCGCCCCGAAAAGGCGAGACGGCCGTTGGTGTCGACAGGATTGCCCGTCATCTTGCGCGCCCAGTCGTCGATGAGCGCATTGCCGGGGCCGGTATCGAAAGCGATGAGCTCGCCATGGGCACCGACCCAGGTGACATTGCTGACGCCACCGACATTCAGGAAAGCAAGCGGCAGTACTTCGAGGCTCTGCGCCAGCGCCCGATGATAGACCGGCACCAGGGGCGCCCCCTGCCCGCCAGTGGCGATATCGTCGGCCCGCAAATCATGCACCACCCGGATGTTGAGCCGCCGCGCCAGCAAAGGACCGTCACCCAGCTGGACCGTCAGACGGCGCTCCGGCCGATGGATGACCGTCTGGCCGTGGAAGCCGATTATATCGATATCCGTGCTGGTTAGGCCGAACTCCTGGCAAAAGGATTCAACTGCCAGGGCGTGCCACTCGGTGAGCGACCATTCGACCTCGGCGAGACTGCCCGGCCGCTCGCGCCGCTCTTTGATCGCCAGCGCGTCCTTCAAGGCTTCCTTGAGGATGGCACGCTGCTCCGGAATGTAGCGATAGGTGCGCGAGGGGCCGCGCTTCACCGTGTCCTCACCGTCCGTCTTGATGAGGGCGATGTCGATGCCGTCGAGCGATGTCCCCGACATCAGCCCTAAGGCGGTGTAGAGTTTTGACACACGCTTCTCCCGTGGTAAGAGCCGCTTTCGCTAAATCCAGGCCTGTTCATGAGCAAGTTTTCGTCCGAATTCCTTAACACGCTTTCCGTCCGCGGCTACATCCACCAATGTTCCGATTTCGACGGGTTGGACCGGCTCGCGGCCAAGAACGAGGTCAACACCTATATCGGCTTCGACTGCACCGCGCGCTCGCTGCATGTGGGCTCGCTCGTCCAGATCATGCTGCTCTACTGGGCCCAGCAAACCGGCCAGAAGGCCATTGCGCTCATGGGCGGCGGCACCACCAGGGTCGGCGACCCGACCGGTCGCGACGAGAGCCGCAAGCTGCTCACCGTCGAGGAGATCGAGGACAATAAGCGCGGCATTCAAAACGTCTTCGCCAAGTTCCTGAAATTCGGGAACGCGCCTAAGGACGCCATCATGGTCGACAATGCCGAATGGCTGACCAGGCTCAATTACATCGACATGCTGCGCGACATCGGCCGGCATTTCTCGATCAACCGCATGCTGACGATGGATTCGGTGAAGCTCAGGCTCGAGCGCGAGCAGGAAATGTCCTTCATCGAATTCAACTATATGATCCTGCAGGCCTATGATTTCACCGAGCTCGCGCGGCGCTACGGCACCAACCTGCAAATGGGCGGCTCCGACCAGTGGGGCAATATCGTCACCGGCGTCGATCTCGGCCGGCGCATGGGCACCCATCAGCTCTATGCGCTGACGACACCACTGATCACGCTCGCCTCCGGCGCCAAGATGGGCAAGACCGCGGCGGGCGCGGTGTGGCTCAATGCCGACATGCGCAGCCCTTACGAATACTGGCAATTCTGGCGCAATACCGAGGACGCCGACGTGGCCCGCTTCCTCAAGCTCTTCACCACGCTGCCGCTCGCCGAGATCGACCGGCTGGCGAGCCTCGGTGGAGCCGAGATCAACGACGCCAAGAAGACCCTGGCGACGGAAGCCACCACGCTCCTCCATGGCCGCGAAGCGGCGGCCGAGGCGGCCGAGACGGCACGCCGAACCTTCGAGGAAGGTGCTGCCGCCGAAGGTCTCCCGACGATCGACGTGCCGGCGTCCGATTTCCGCGACGGCCTGGGGCTGCTCAAGGCGCTCGTGATGGCGGGGCTCGCATCGTCCAATGGCGATGCCCGCCGGCAGATCCAAGGTGGTGCCGTGCGCGTCAATGATATCGCCGTGAGCGATGACAAGCTGCAGCTCACCGGCGGTTCGTTCAATTCCGACGGCGTCATCAAGCTGTCGATGGGCCGCAAGAAGCACGTGCTGCTCAAGGCAGCATCATAGGACTCGCCTCTGATCACGTGGGCGGGATGAAGGGCTGAACGATCTTCCGGAAAGCCGGCAACGCCTCGAGGCGGTCCGTGTGATCTTTTAGGGCAGGATAGTCGGCCAGCGTGACGAGGTCGGGGTGCACCTCGCTCACGAAGCGCAACACGACCGCGACGGCGATATCGGCATGGCCGAGCCGCTCTCCGAACCAGTAGCTCCCCGGCCGTCCGGCTCGATCGGCTTCGAGAACGGATAAGACGCCCGCTATCTGCCCGCGGCAGCGCCCCACCCACACATCGGATACTTGCTGATGCAATCGGTTCTCATAGAACAGGCTGACGGCCTTGTCGGCGAGACCGGTGGCGAGAGCGGCAATCTTCAATGCCTCGCGGCGCGCCGGCTCGGCTTTCGGGAACAGCACGCGATCGGCGGGCACGAGGCTGTCGAGGTGATCGAGAATGATATGGCTTTCGATCAATACCGATCCGTCATCCAGGATCAACGTCGGCACACGGGTCAGAGGATTGTACGGCCTGATCCTGTCGGCATCGGCGAAGATCGACCATGGCCACTGCTCGAAAGGCAAGCCATAGAGCGTCAGGGCGATACCCACACGGCGGACGAAGGGTGAATCATACTGGCCGATGAGAATCATCGTGTCAGTTGTTCCGCCCCCGTGGCCTGACGGGGCCGTTGCTGGTGCCATATTCGAAAAACTTGCGTAGGATTCCGGGCGCAATGGCCGAGACCGGGTTCACCTGGAAGCGCGGCCGAGCCATCGTACCTCCCACGGCATAAGTGAGGCCGAAGATGCCCTCGCCTTTGCCGCCGGTGAGGATATCGCCCAGGATGGGCACTTCGCCAATCGCCGCATTGAGCGCATAGGCGGGAATGATCGTGCCGTCGATGTCGATGGCGCCGTCTGTCTTGCGGATCAGGCCTTGCGCCGTGGCGCCGAGTTCCGGCCCCTTGACCAGCGTGTCGCCGATGCGGATGAAACGCGTATCGCTGGTGAACGGCAAGGTGAGCCTCGAAAACACCACACCGCCCTTGCGCGGGCCGGTCTTCTTCGGCTTGCCCCGCTGATCGAGCTCGGCCAGGGCCGCCTCGTCGCGCACCTCGAAATCGCGCAAAGTGAGACTGCCATTGCGCACCGACGCATCGGCGCCCGAGCCGAGCCTGGCGGCGAAATCAATCTGGCCGCCGGCGACCTTGGAATAGAGATTGGCAGCCCTGAGTGCCGAGCCCGCATCGCGGCCGGCGATGCGCAGATCGCGCCCGCCATCCGCGGCAGGATTGATGCGGATGGTGATCGGCTGGCCGCTGACGAAGGTCCCGCTCAAAGCGGCGCGCTCGACATAGCCGTCGCGCAGCACGAAGCTTCCGGCCACCCCGTTCACGACCTCGCCTCGATGCGCATAGACCTTGTCGACGAGCGCATCGACGATCAAGACGCCTTTCGCTTTGGACCCGGTATCGGCATGGTTGGCGAACAGCGAGCGGATCAGCGGCCGCGCATCGAAGCTTGCGCCATTGATCGTGACATTGGTTCCATCCGCGCCGCGCGCAACCCGGACACCGAAACGGTTGTCATCGTCGAGGACAATGGTCGGGAACTTCGCTTCCAGCAAGTTGCCGCTATTGTCCACGGTGATCTGCCCCTTGAGCAGGAAGCCATCACCCTTGATGGTGAGGTTGTCGATGCGCCCGCCTTTACTCTCGCCTGGCACATAGTCGAAGCTCGCCGTCGTCTTGGGAGACGGCGGGCGCCACCAGTCTATGGCGGCCAGGCGAAGCTGAGCCTTGGAGAGGTCGGCCTCGACCTTGATCTTGCCCATCTCATCACGAAAATCCTGCAGGCTGACCTTGACCTTCACCGGTCCGTCCAGGAAGTCGTCGACCCTGGCGCCGACTGCCGCGCGCTCCTTGGCGTCGAGCTCGGTCTCGATGATGGCGTTCTGCGGGCTTTCCGCGCCGCCATCGCGCCACCAGGTGACCTTGGCGGCGATGCCATTGAGCTTGGCCGTCCCTTCCGCCCTGAACTTGTCTTCGGTGATATTGAGCACGATCGTGCCGTCGCTGAGATCGATGCCGTCGAGCGCGCCCTTGAGGTCGGCGTCGCGGATCCGGGCCACGGCTGACACTTTGACGTCGTCGCGCGCCACGACTTGCATGAGCGGCAGATGCAGGTCCATCGCAACGGTGGCATCGCCGGTCATGGCCCGTGCCTTGCTGCCGCTCTTGCTTACGAGATTCAGGGGGTCGAGGTCGAGATATTCGATGAGGGCCGGGACGGCGCCCTTGCCTTCGAGATGAATATCGACCGGCGTCATCGGCGCGAGCAGCGAGGTCATCTTGAGCGTGCCCTTGGCGAGATCGACCGTCTTGCCGGAAGGTACCTTGACCTTGCCCTTGTCGAGACGGAGCGCGAATGTGTCGCCGCCGAGCGTGCCCTCGCCCGAGGCTTCGCTGATCGGCGGCAGGCCCCCGAAATAGGTGGTGGTGACGCCTTCGAGACCGAAACGGGCCGAGATGGCCGCATCCGGGATGAACTTGTTTTCGAGTCCCTGGGCCAAGGCGTCGACCGGAAGATTGATCGAGAACTCACCGTCGGTGACGCGGCCGGCGAGAATGTTCGTGTTGACCCAGTCGCGTGTATTCTGAGCGACGACCGGCGGCCACAGGCGCTTGAGGATCGGCGCCGATACGTCGCGCAGGCGCCCCGCGAGCCTGATGCCCACCGAACGCTCGCCACCGGTGAAGGTGCCGCGCAGCCTGATGCCGGCATTGCCGGCCATGATCACCGCATCCTCGACGTCGAAGCGTGCTTCCCGCACCGAGGCCGTGCCGGAGAAATCCACCCGGTCGATGGCGATCTCCTGGTCGAAATTGGCGCTCGGATCGAGGCTCAGATTGCGGGCGTTGATCTCGATCTTGAGCGCGTCGAGGCGCCGGTCGGCCTCACGGATCGGGGTGATGCGGCCTGAGATCTGCGCCGGCGTGCCGCCGATGAGCAAGGTCGAATTGCTGATGACCATGCCGCCGCTCTTGGGATCGAAATCGAGCCGCAGCAGCCCCTCATCGACGGCGATCGGCTCGGCGATGAAGCCTGGCAGGCCGACTTCGCCGGCGGCGGCGGTGAATTCGGCCGAGCCGCTCAGTATGTCGGCGTCCTCGCTGACCTCCATCTCGATATGGCCCGAGAGCGGCAGCTTGACCTGGGCGAGCTTGGAGAGCGCAAAAATCTCATCGGCGATGTTCGCCGGCACCAGATCGTTGACCCGGGCGGAGACGGCGAACGACTTGCTTTCCCGCCGATAGCTCGCCGAAACCTCGGCGCGCCAGGGCTCGCCGCCCGAGGCGATCGACGCCTCGGAGAAAAGCGTGAAGCCATAAGGCATGCGCTTGAACGCAAGGCTGGCCTTGGGAATGTTGAAGCTGGTGGCGTTGATCTCATCCACCAGCTGGATGACGGCATCGCTCACCAGAATGCTGTCGAGACTGGCGATGGTGGCGGTCGCCCGCTCGGCGCCCGGCATAGTGCCGCTCAGGAAATCGATGACGGTCGCACCCTGGGTCTCCGGCGGAATCTGCTGCAGGCTGGTTTCCTGGTTGGATTTGCCGGCATTATTCTTGGGGCCGTCAGCCGCCTGATGCTCGTCGAAGCCGAGCTTGAAGCCGCCGCCCAAGGTGCGCCTGACCACGATGCGCGGACCGATCAGCTCGATCTGCTTCGGCACAACCGTGCCGCTCATCAGCTCGCTGCCGTCGACGCCGATCGCCGCCTTGGGGGCGCGGGCGATGACCTCGCCCCGCGGATCGGTGAGCTCGACATTGCGCAGACGGAAATGCGGCATGCCGGTAACGGCATCGCGCTCGACGAGCACGCCTTCGAGCCTGACCCTGAGGCCTCCCAGATTGGAGTTGATTCCGGATTGGATGCGATCGCGCATGAAGTCGAGCGAGACCGGTCCTGTCATCAGCTTGATGAAGAGCGCACCGCCCGCGACGACAATGATCGCCGTCAGGGACAGGAGTACCAGCGCCGCTGTTTTCCAAAATCGCCGCAAACTGCGCAGCCCCGACTGAAGATTTCGCCTAATGCACCGTCACGCGTTGACGGCTTGCGCCGCCCAACAAACCATCAGGGCCTGCCCCCTCCGGACGGCTAAATGACCGCTCCGGAACATTCCCCATCCGCCAATGCCTGCCGGTTCCGGCGGTCAGCACCACGGCGTCTGGCGAGATAAGCCCATCAATGACGGCCAAACAATGGCAGGTCGCAATCGCGCGGCCCTCCCCCCAAAACCTATCTCCGCCCTTGGCAGTTTCGAGGATTCTCTCGATTAATCAAGGCCCTCTTTGCTGATCCCGATCACATCTGCGACAGGCCGAGACTGTGCCGGATGCGATCCTGAAAATAGGCGACCCCCGCTTCATGCCGCGGCGACAAGGGGCCCGGCGAATAGGCGCCCGAGGCATAGTTCTTGTGGGTCTCGAGGCATATTTCGAAGTCCTCGCGCACGATGGCGAGATTGCGGGCGATCAAGTCGTCGCGTTCCTTGGCCTTCGCCTCGGACGTATCGGCGAAATAGAAGTGATAGATGAGCTCGGTGCGGTCGGGACCCAAGGGGTTGATCCTGGATGTATTCATCCCGCCGTCGAACAGCGACAGGGTCCAATTCGGCCACATCCACAGCCACTTGCCGCGATAGAACAAGCCGTCGCGCGGCGGCGCCGTCATGCGGATCAAGCCGTCATGGGCGGTGGTCTTGAACTGCTCGAAGTCGATGGCCGCGAAGAACTGCGGGTGGATGCCCGGTATGTGATAGCCCTCGACGAAGTTGTCCGTATAGATCTTCCAATTGGAGTCGAACACCATGTGCTCGCGCCTGAGCGGCGTGTAGCTTTCGATCGGCTCTTCGGCGAGTTCACCGACGACGTCGGCCAATTGCTGCTCGAGCGTCACCTTGGGATCTATGGCGATGAACAGGAGACCCCGCCATTCGGCGACCGGGATCTCCGCCAGCCGCCAGTCGGTCAGCTTGAATTCCGGGTCCTCGCCGAACCACGGCACATTCATGAGACGGCCGTCATCGGCCCATACCCATTGATGATAGGGACAGCGGATGGTCGGGCAGCGGCCGTTGCCCTCCTCGAGGAGGCGGGCGCCCCTGTGCCGGCAGAGATTGCGGAAACCGCGCAGCTTGCCGTCCTTGCCCCTGATGGCGAAGACCTTGTGGCCGGCGATCTCGACCGCGCAATATTCGCCCCGCTCCTTCACCTGCGAGACCGGTCCGAGCAACTGCCAGGTCCTGGCAAAGAGTTCCGTGCGCTCACGGTCGTAGATCGAGGGATCGATATAATAACGCGGATCGAGATTGAGCATGACACCTGCCTGACTAGAATATCGGCAGGCTAACCCATTATTCCGCCGGTTGAAAAGGCCTCAACGGGTCAATCGATATCATCCACCTGCGCCGGCCCGCCGCCATGCACGCGTTGCGCGAGGGACGCGGCCATGAACTCGTCGAGGTCGCCATCGAGGACGGCGCCCGGATTGGTGCTGGTCGTGCCGGTGCGCAGATCCTTCACCAGCTGATAAGGCTGCAGCACGTAGGACCTGATCTGGTGCCCCCAACCGATATCGGTCTTCTTGGCATTGGCGGCGTCGATCTTCTCCTGCTGCTTCTGCAGCTCCATCTCATAAAGCCTGGCTTTCAGCATCTTCCAGGCGGTCGCCCGGTTCTTGTGCTGCGAGCGCTCGCTCTGGCAGGCGACGACGATGCCGGTCGGTATGTGGGTGATGCGCACCGCCGAGTCGGTCGTGTTGACATGCTGGCCGCCGGCGCCCGAGGCGCGATAAGTGTCGATGCGGCAGTCGCTTTCAGTGACCTTGATGTCGATCGAGTCGTCGATGACCGGATAGACCCAGATCGAGGCGAAAGACGTGTGGCGGCGGGCATTCGAATCATAGGGCGATATGCGCACCAGGCGGTGGACGCCCGATTCGGTCTTGAGCCAGCCATAGGCATTGTGGCCCTTGACCTGGAGGGTGGCCGACTTGATGCCGGCCTCCTCGCCTGCATGCTCGTCGAGGACGTCGACCTTGTAATCATGCTGTTCGGCCCAGCGGATATACATGCGCATGAGCATGTTGGCCCAATCCTGGCTCTCGGTGCCGCCGGCGCCGGCATTCACTTGCAGGAAGGTGTCGTTCTGATCGGCCTCGCCCGAGAGCAGCGTCTCGATCTCGTGCTTGCCGACTTCCTCCTTGAGGCCGATGAGCGCCTTCTCGGCATCCTTGACGATCGATTGGTCGTTCTCAGCCTCGCCGAGCTCGATCAGCCCGGTATTGTCCTCGATCGTCTGCTCGAGGCGGCGCACCAGCTTGATCCGGCTTTCGAGATCCTGGCGCTTGCGCATGACATCCTGCGCCACCTGGGGATCGTTCCACAGAGCCGGGTCCTCGGCCCTGGCATTCAGTTCGGCGAGCTTCTTCTGGGCGTTATCCCAGTCAAAGATGCCTCCTCAGCAGCCCTATGGACTGCTTCATCTCATCGACGAGATTGATGATTTCGGCGCGCATGACGTTATTCTTGCAAGGTTCTGACGAGTTGACCTGTTGAGCGGGCTCAATAAAGGCCGCCGGTGCCGGTCGTCAACCCACCTTCGATCACCGCTTCGCTTTCCGGCGGCGCCTGGGTTCCGCCGGACATCGGCGCGCCCGAGGTCGCCACCTGGTCGCCGATCACCTTGGTCCTTGACGGCGGCTCCTCGCCGGGCTTGAAGGCCTCGAGAATGACGCCGTCATCGCCGAAGAGATCGCGCTGGCCGCTCTTCACATTGATCGGGATGAGCTCGATGCCCTTCGGCACCCTGAACGGCGTCGCCGGCTTGTCGCGCAGCGCCATACGCATGAAATCGGTGACCACGGGCGCCGCCAGCTCGCCGCCGGTGCGGCCCTTGCCCATGGGCTTGGGATTGTCATAGCCGATATAGACGCCGACGGTCAGATCGGGCGTGTAGCCGATGAACCAGGCGTCGCGCTCGTCATTGGACGTGCCGGTCTTGCCGGCTACCGGCTTGCCGACGAGCCTGAGCTTCTTGCCGGTGCCGCGCTCGACGACGCCTTCCAGCATCGAGGTGATCTGATAGGCGGTATAGGGGTTCATCACCTCGGGGCGAATGTCGAACAATTCGGGCTCGGCCTGCTCCTGCCAAGTCTGATTGCCGCATTGATTGCACTCGCGCTTGTCGTGCCGATAGATGGTCTTGCCGTAACGGTCCTGCACCCGGTCGATGAGCGTCGGCTCGATCTTCTTGCCGCCATTGGCGATGATGCTGTAGGCGGTCGTCATCTTGAGCAGCGTGGTCTCGCCTGCCCCCAGCGCATAGGACAGCTGGTTCGGAACCCGGTCATAGATGCCGACCCGTTGGGCGAGATCGCTGACCTTGCTCATGCCGAGATCGTTGGCGAGGCGAACCGTCATCACGTTGCGCGACTGCTCGATGCCGCGGCGCAGCGTCGAAGGACCGTAATATTTGCGCTGATAGTTCCGCGGCCGCCAGATTTCGCCATTCGACATCTTGAACTCGATCGGCGCATCGAGAATGACTGAAGACGGCGTGTAGCCATTGTCGAGAGCTGCGGCATAGACGAAGGGCTTGAAGGCGGAGCCCGGCTGGCGCAGCGCCTGCACGGCGCGATTGAACTGGCTCCTGCCATAGGAGAAGCCGCCGACCAGGGACAAAACGCGGCCGGTATGCGGATCCATGGCGACGAGCGCCCCTTCGACATCGGGGACCTGGGCCAGATGGAACTGGCCCGCCGTGCTGTCGGGCGCCACATAGACGACATCGCCCACCGCGAGCACATCCGTCGCTGTCTTGATCTCGGGCCCAAGCTTGCTGCCGTCGATAAATTTGCGCGCCCAGGTCATCAGGGCGACGGGAATGGTGCCGGTTTCACGGTCCCTGGCGACCCCGGTCGAGAGCGTCTGGGGCTGCAGGCCGATCTTGGCGCCCGCCTCGCCCACCTCGAGCACGACCGCGAGCCGCCACGGATCGAGATCCGAGGGGACCTCGATCTTGGCAATGGTCTCGCCCCAATCGCCATCGATCGAGACATTCTTGACCGGACCACGGAAGCCGCGCTTGCGGTCGAAGGTGATGAGGCCGCGGGCCAGCGCCTGGCGGGCATAGATCTGCAGCTTGGGCTCGAGCGTGGTGCGCACCGACAGGCCGCCGGTCATCAGCTTCTTGTCGCCATAGATCTGGGCAAGCTCGCGGCGCGCTTCCTCGGCGAAGGATTCGGCGGCGAAGAGCCTGGCGCCAAAGGGGCGCGGATTGACCTCGAGCGGCTGGCCTTGCGCCGCATCGCGCTCGGCCTTGGTGATGTAGCCGTTGTCATACATCTCGCTCAGCACCCAGTTGCGCCGCTCGACGGCGCGCTTGGTCTGCTTGAACGGGTGATAGTTGTTGGGGCCCTTGGGCAGAGCCGCGAGATAGGCGATCTCCTCGAGCGAGAGATCGTTCAGCGACTTGCCGAAATAATTGAGCGAGGCGGCGGCCACGCCATAGGAGTTGAGGCCGAGGAAAATCTCGTTGAGATAGAGCTCGAGAATCTGGTCCTTGTTGAAGGCCTGCTCGATGCGATGCGCCAGGATCGCTTCCTTCACCTTGCGCTCGACGGAACGCTCGTTGGTGAGAAGGAAGTTCTTGGTCACCTGCTGGGTGATGGTGGAGGCGCCGACGATCTGTCCCTTGCCGGTCGCCTTGACCTCGATATAGCGCAAGCCCGCTGCCGCGAGGCCCGGCCAGTCCAAGCCCTGATGCTGATAGAAAGTCTTGTCTTCAGCCGAGATGAAAGCCTGGATGAGCTTCTTCGGGATATCGTTGATCGGCACGAAGAGACGGCGCTGCTCGGCATATTCGGCGACCAGCGTCCCGTCGGCGGCATGCACCCTGGTCATCACCGGGGGCTCATACTGGGCAAGCTGCTTATAGTCCGGCAGGCCCTGGGACATGTCCCAGATCACATAACTCACGCCGGCGGCAACGCCCAGAAAGGCGATGAATCCTACCGTGAACAGCCAGCCTAGAAATCTCAGCATATTTCCCCTGAGACAGCCTCAGATCCCGAAGAACAATCGTTGGATCAGCGCTTTAGCACGGTTCACGCCGCCTGCCCAATTACTGTTTTGGTACGCCTAGAAGTCAAATGTGGCGGGCTTCTGGCGCCCCGCAATTATTGCTGGCGCGTGGCGATCTCGGTCGAGAAATAGGCATCGATGGCTTTCACCATCGCCGTCGCGATGCCTGCCTGCCACTTGGGCGACACCAGAAGCGCTTCATCGGCCTTGCTCGAGAGATAGCCGAGCTCGAGCAGGACGGACGGAACATCGGGCGCCTTCAGGACCACGAATCCGGCCGAGCGCATCGGCTTGCCGGTCATGTGGGTGACGAGCCCAAGCTGCGTCGTCGCCTTCTTGGCGAAGAAGGTCGAGTGATTCTTCGTCTCGCGCTGGGCGAGCTCGATCAGGATGTCGGTGACCTCTTCATTCTCCGTCGCGAGATCCATGCCGCCGATGATGTCGGCACGGTTTTCCTTCTGCGCCAAAGCTTCGGCCTCAGCGTCAGAGGCCTTGTCGGAGAGCGTATAGAGCGTCGCCCCCCTTACCGATCTCCCGCGCACCGTGTCGGCATGGACGGCGATGAAGAGATCGGCCTGATTCTTGCGGGCGATGTCGACGCGCTGCTTGAGCGAAAGAAACGTGTCGTTATCGCGCGTCAGCACGACCTCATAATTCTTGTTCTCCTTCAGCCGGTCGCGCAGGACGCGGCTGAAAGCAAGGACGACATCCTTTTCCCGGGTGCGGCGCACGCCGACAGCGCCCGGGTCGATGCCGCCATGGCCCGGATCGATCACGATAACACGGCGGCCGTCGGCGCGCTTCGCCGGCATGGCGCGTTCGGCCGCGGGCGGAGCCGGCTCGCTGCCGGGCTTGGGCGGCGGCAATGGCGCGACCGTCGCGGTCTGAGTCGTGTCGTCCACGACGCTCGCTTCCGTCTGAGGCAGGTCTTGCGCGCCGGTCCGCGGCGGACGGTTCGCCTGGTCGGCGGCATGCGCCATCATGAAGGTCTTCTCGTCGGTCTTGACCAGATCGACGACAAGACGGGCGGGCTGGCCCGCCTCGGGCTTCACCAGGAAGGACTTGCCGATGAGGACCGGCCCCGTCGCGTCGATCACGATGCGGGCATGGCCATTGCCCAGGGGACCGAAGCGATAGGCGCTCACCAGGCCCAGAGGCTCGCCGCCGGCATTGGGCGGAAGGTCGAAGCTGACATTGGGCAGATCGATCATGACCCGATAAGGATTGGGCAGGACATAGACGCTGTAGCTCACCGGACGGCTGAGATCGGCGACAAAGCGGGTCTTGCTGTCATCGCCCGCCACCCGGGCGGCGAGCGCCGTCACTGGCTTCACGTCTGCGGCCACCGGCGCCGCTTTCGCCGCGGCGAGTGTCAGCATCACTATAAAGAGAGCGCCTAACCCCCAATTTTTATAAGGAAAAGCCGGCATCACCCGTTCAATCCAAATCATTGGGACGAAGCCTAGCGGGGTGGTGGTTAACTCAAAGTTTCCAAAGGCCTAAGAAATATTCCCCAGGGATATCCACCTAAGCTTGCCAAACCATCCATGTCTGCCTAAACAGGCACTAACCCTCCTGGGGCCGAGCGGGATCTTTGGGTCCGTGAGCGAGGCCTCAGGAAGCGTCGAATTCCGCTAACGGACGGGCTTCCGGGATCTTAACGATAGCCCCTTCGGATGCGTTTCAGTACGGGCCCGCAATAGGGCGGTCCCACTGCCCTTTTGGGGTGGCACCCAGATGACGGGGCAGATGCGTTGAACCGTTCCGGCACGGCCGGGACATGTGGATAAACAACAGGCATGAATCATACCACGCTGACAATTTCTCCGGACTGGCCGCCAAGGGCAGCCGCTTCGGACAGCGCGCGGTTGCGCCTTGCGCAAACCATGCCTCTTACGCGCGCGCCGGCGCCTTGGCCTTCGAACCGTCTCCTACCCGGAATCGAGACAGAAGCCACCCTGCCGCCCGCCGCTCTAAAGGATAAAGACAAATGGGCAGCAAAATGCTCATCGACGCCACCCATGCGGAAGAGACCCGCGTGGTGGTGGTTCGCGGCAACCGCATCGAAGAATTCGATTTCGAAAGTGCCGCACGCAAGCAACTAAAAGGCAACATCTATCTCGCCAAGGTGACGCGCGTCGAGCCGTCGCTGCAGGCCGCCTTCGTCGATTACGGCGGCAACCGTCATGGTTTCCTCGCCTTCTCGGAAATCCATCCCGACTACTACCAGATCCCGGTCGCAGACCGGCAGGCGCTCCTGCGCGAGGAAGAGGAAGACGCCCGCCATCAGGCCGAGGACGACGCCCCGCACCGGAACGGAGCCTCGGAGAGGCGCTATCACCAGGACGATGATACCGATGATCACGGCGCCAGCAACGCGCCGGAGAGCGATGGCGGCGAGGAAATCGAAGGGAGCGAGGAAGCCGAGGCGAGCGCCGAAGCAGCGACCCCTGAGACCAGCGAGGCCGAGCCCGTCGCCGCCCCGCATGTCGAGCACGGCCTGCCCGCCGAGATCGGCGATGGCATAGAGACGGTCGAAGAGGATGCCGAGGCGCAGAAGGTCGATTCGGTCGGCGCCGAAGATGCGCTCGAGGAAGTGCCGCAGCGCCGCCGCCGTCCGCAACGGCGCGTCTACAAGATCCAGGAAGTCATCAAGCGCCGCCAGGTCATCCTGGTGCAGGTCGTCAAGGAAGAGCGCGGCAACAAGGGCGCGGCACTCACCACCTATCTTTCGCTCGCCGGCCGCTATTGCGTGCTGATGCCCAATACCGCGAGAGGCGGCGGCATCTCGCGCAAGATCACCGATTCCACCGATCGGCGCCGCCTCAAGGAGGTGACGCGCGACATCGAAGTGCCGACCGGCATGGGTCTCATCGTGCGCACCGCCGGCGCCCAGCGCACCAAGGTCGAGATCAAGCGCGACTTCGACTACCTGATGCGGCTGTGGGAGAATGTGCGCGACCTGACGCTCTCGTCCACCGCCCCTGCTCTCGTCTATGAGGAAGGCAGCCTGATCAAGCGCTCGATTCGCGACCTCTACAGCAAGGATGTCGACGAGGTTCAGGTCGAGGGCGATGAAGCCTATCGCGAGGCGAAGGACTTCATGAAGATGCTCATGCCGAGCCATGCGCGCAACGTGAAGCCCTACAAGGATACGCGCCCGCTGTTCTCGCGCTTCCAGATCGAGACCCAGCTCGACAGCCTGTTCTCGCAGACCGTGACGCTGCAGTCGGGCGGCTACATGGTCATCAACCAGACCGAAGCGCTCGTCTCGATCGACATCAACTCGGGCAAAGCGACGCGCGAGCACAATATCGAGGACACGGCGCTCAAGACCAATCTCGAGGCGTCCGACGAGATCGCCCGGCAGTTGCGCCTGCGCGACCTGGCCGGCCTCGTGGTCATCGACTTCATCGACATGGAGGAGAAGCGCAACAACCGCTCGGTCGAGCGCCGCCTCAAGGAAGCGCTGAAGAACGATCGTGCCCGCATCCAGGTCGGCCGCATCAGCCATTTCGGCCTGCTCGAGATGTCGCGCCAGCGTCTGAGGCCCAGCCTGCTCGAGGGCTCGACCCGCGTGTGCGCGCATTGCGAGGGCCGCGGCATCGTGCGCTCGGTCTCCTCATGCGCCCTTTCCGTCATGCGCGCCATCGAGGAGCATCTGATCAGCCGCAAGGCGGAGAACCTCACGGTCAAATGCCACCGCGACGTCGCCGCCTATGTACTCAACGAGAAGCGCAATCACCTGCTCGATCTCGAAGCATCCTACGGCATCTCGATCTTCATCGTGCCGAGCGACGACATCAAGGGTTCGCAGGCGCAGATCGAGCGCGCCGGCGAGCGGGCCGTCCCGCAGCGCAAGACCGCCGCAGCGCCGGTCAAGATCGACACCGCCTTCCAGGACCGGGAAGAGGAGCCGGAAGCCGAGGCGATCGAAGAGACCGAGGAGGACGAGGACACAGAGCGGCAGCCCGAACGCGCCGAGGCCGAACAGAGTGGCAATGGCGATTCGTCGCGCCGGCGCCGGCGCCGGCGCGGACGCCGCGGCGGGCGGCGCGGGCAGGATCGCGACCAGGCCTTCAATGGCGGCGAGCGTGAGAACGTACCGGGGTTAGGCGACCAGCCGGAGCTCGAGCCGCAGGCCGAGTTCGTCGAGGCGAGCGAGGACGAAACCGAAGTGCAGGAAGCCGGCGCGAGCGACACCGGCGAGCAGGACGATCGTCCGGAGCGCGGTCGCGGTCGTCGCGACAGATGGGGGCGTGGACGGCGCAATCGCAACCGCCATGAGCGTGGCGGCAATGGCGAGAGTGCCGAACATGTGGCTCAGGAGGCGGCGCAGCGCGAGGAACTTCATGAGGCCCGCCGGGAAGAGGCCCCGCCCGCCAAACCGGTGGAGAAGCCGGAAGCCGAACCTGCCGCGGCACCGGCTGAGGCCTATCAGCCCCCCAAATGGCAGCCGCCCGCGCCAACGGTCGTCGAGCGTCCGGCTCAGACGAAGTCCGGCTGGTGGAGCAAGCGTGGATAGCGCAGATCCGGAAAAGTTCATGGCCGGGCTCGCCCCGGCCATCTCACCGGATTCCCGAAGCGATCATGCGCCGACAGAACCAGCGCACTTTGCCGTGAAACAGGATGGGGAGCCTCAAACTCGCCTCATTTGATCCCGAGAGGACTTGAATGACTTGGCGCCGCATCACAGGCTTGGTGTGTGCGACGAGCTTCGCCATAGCGTCGCTCGTGGGGCCTGCATTTGCGCAAGCCAAGAGGAGCGGCCCGTCGCTCATTCGCGACGCCGAGATCGAAAGCCTGATGCGGCTCTACACCAAGCCGATCTTCCAGGCGGCGGGGCTCAATCCGGGATCGGTGCATGTCTATCTCATCAACGATCCGCGCATTAACGCTTTCGTCGCCGGCGGCCAGCGCATATTCATCAACACTGGCCTCCTGACCCAGGCGAAGACGCCCAATGAGGTGATCGGCGTTCTCGCCCATGAAACCGGTCATATCTCCGGCGGCCATCTCGCCCGCATGCAGAATGAGATCGACCGCAAGAGCACCATCGCGATCATCGGCATGCTGCTGGGAGCGGCCGCCGTTGCCGGTGGTGCTGTGGCCGGTGAAGGCGAGCTCGCGCAAGCGGGTGGTGGCATCATGATGGGGACGCAGGGCCTCACCCAGCGCCTGGTCTTGAGCTATGCGCGTGCCATGGAGGCCTCGGCCGACCAGGCCGCGATCAAATTCCTGACGGCGACCGGACAGTCCGGCAAGGGCATGCTGACCCTGTTCCAGAAGCTCGCCACCCAGTCGATGGCCTCGCTGCGCGATGTCAGCCCCTATGTGATGTCGCATCCGATGCCGCTCGACCGCATCCGCAATCTCGAGATCGAGGCCAAGGCGAGCAAATATTTCGACACGCCCGACAAGCCGGAAATCATGATGCGTCACAAGCTGATGCAGGCGAAGCTCGTGGGCTTCCTGCAGCCGATGCAGACGGTTTTCCAGCGCTATCCGACATCCGATACCAGCCTGCCCGGCCGCTATGCGCGCGCCATCGCCATGTTCCGCAGCGGCGACACGCGCAATGCGGTCAGGGTGATCGACACCTTGATCCGCGACCTGCCGAGCGATCCCTATTTCCATGAGTTGAAGGGCCAGGCGCTGCTGGAAGGCGGCCAGCCGGCTCAGGCCGTGGCGCCGCTGCGCCAGACGATCAAGATGCTGCCCAACAGCGGGCTCATCCGCATCATGCTGGCGCAGGCGCTGATCGGGACCGAGAACCGGGCCAACGCGCAAGCCGCGCTCACCGAACTCCGGCTGGCACGCAAGACCGAGGACGATACGCCGGCCCTCTATCAGCTCATGGCCATGGCCTATGGCCAGCTTGGCGACATTCCGCGCGCCGACCTCGCCACGGCGGAAGCCGCCTATCACAGGGGCGACAAGAAGCTGGCCGAGGAAAAGGCCAAGGTCGCCCAGAGGACGCTCAAGCGGGGATCGCCCGACTGGCTGCGCGCTAACGACATTTTGAACTTCGTTAACCGGGAGTAAGTGGACCCGCCCCGCAAAAGGGTGCATGGTGGCCCGCTCTCCTTTTCGCTCAAGGACTATTGATGCTGAAGCTCATCCGCGCCTGCCTGATCGTCCTCGCCGCCCTTTTCGTCCTGCCCGTCCAGGCGGCCGAGTTCAGCCCCGAGCAGAAAAAGGAGCTCGGCGACTTCATCCGCCAGTATCTCATGGAGAATCCGGAAGTGGTGCGCGATGCGATGCAGGAGCTCGAGCGCAAGCAGCAGATGGCCGAGGATCAGGCCCGCACCGACTCGCTCAAGAGCATGTCGTCGGAAATCTTTCGCAGTGGCGACGACCTCGTCGGCGGCAATCCCCAAGGCAAGGTCACGCTGGTGGAGTTCTTCGATTACAATTGCGGCTATTGCAAGCGCGCCTTTCCCGATGTCATGAAGATGATCGACGGCGACAAGGACCTGAAGGTGGTGATGAAGGAATTCCCCATTCTGGGCCCGGGATCGGTCTATGCCGCGCGCGCCGCGCTTGCCTCGCGCAAGCAGGGCAAATACTGGGAATATCACCTCGCCTTGATGGCGCATGAGGGCCGGATCGACGAGCAGGTCGCCGACCAGATCGCCGAAGCCACCGGCCTCGATGTCAAGAAGCTCAAAGCCGACATGGAGGGGGACGAGGTCAGCCAGGTCATCGCCCGCAACATGCAATTGGCCGATGCCCTCAAGATCCAGGGCACGCCCGCCTTCATCATCGACGAAACCGTCATTCCGGGGGCGGTCGGCTATGACGCGCTTGCCGCGGCCGTCAAGCAGGTGCGCGACAATGGCGGGTGCAAGCTGTGCTGAGGTAGAGCATCGGACCGAAAAGTTCATGGCCGCCCTCGAGGCGGCCATCCAGTCTTTACTTTAGCGCGTGATCGGACGGAAAACCGGTGCCACTTTTCCTGATCACGCGCTCTGCGGTTTTCGGTTAATCCGATGCGCAAAACAAAGAGATGGAGCGCCGAGGCGATTCCATCAGAACGCCCGGCGCTCTATCCTGAGGATAGGCTGAGCCCTCCTCCTTCCCGAAACCGGGCTGACCGCTTATAAGCGCTCTCATGAAACCTGTTTATGTCATAAACGGGCCCAATCTGAACATGTTGGGTCTGCGCGAGCCCGATGTTTATGGCAAGGAGACCCTGGCCGGCCTCGAGGAGCGCTGCCGGCGCAAGGCCCAGGCGCTGGGGCTCGACATCTCGTTCCGCCAGAGCAATATCGAGGGCGAGCTCGTGTCCTGGATCCAGGAAGCCCGCAACGCCGCCAGCGGAATCATTCTCAATGCCGCCGCCTATACGCACACCTCGATCGCCATCCATGACGCGCTGAAAGTAGCTCAGATCCCGATCATCGAGGTCCATCTCAGCAACATCTACAAGCGTGAGCCTTTCCGTCATCACAGCTACGTCTCGCCGGTTGCCGATGGCGTGCTATGCGGCTTCGGCGGGCAAGGCTATGAGCTCGCCATCGACGCCATCCACGAGATCCTGACAAAAAAGAAGGGGTAATCCTGATCATGCCCGCGAAGACGACAGCGCCGCCCCCCAAGCCGCCATCGGACAAATCCGAGCTTGGGCTGATCCGGGACCTTGCCGACCTCCTCAACGAGACGGGGCTCACCGAGATCGAGCTCGAGCAGAAGGGGATCAGGGTCAGGGTCTCGCGCGGCGGCACGGTCTATGCGGCCGCCCCCGTCGCCACCGCCCCGGTGGCGCCCGCGGGTGCTGCGGCAGTGATTCAACCGACAGCCCCGTCCGTGCCGGCGGATGCCGTCAAATCGCCGATGGTCGGCACCGTCTATCGGGCGCCCCAGCCGGGCACGCCCAATTTCGTCGAGGTCGGCGCCGAGGTGAAGGCCGGCCAGACGCTCCTCATCATCGAGGCGATGAAGACGATGAATCAGATCCCGGCCCCTCGCGCCGGCAAGGTCACCCAAATCTATGTGCAGAATGGGAGCCCGGTCGAATATGGCGAAGCCCTGGTCCTCATAGAGTAGCGCGATGTTCGACAAAATCCTCATCGCCAATCGCGGCGAGATCGCCCTTCGCGTGATGCGCGCCTGCCGCGAGCTCGGCATCCACACCGTCGCCGTGCATTCGACGGCGGACGAAGAAGCCATGCATGTCAGGCTCGCCGATGAGAGTGTCTGCATCGGCCCGCCGCCGGCGCGCGACAGCTATCTCAACATTCCCGCCATCGTGGCGGCCTGCGAGATCACCGGCGCCGAGGCCGTGCATCCGGGCTACGGCTTCCTGTCGGAGAACGCCCGTTTCGCCGAGATCCTCGAAGAGCACAAGATCAAGTTCATCGGGCCCTCGTCCAACCATATCCGCATCATGGGCGACAAGATCGAAGCCAAGCGCACCGCCAAGGAGCTCGGCATTCCGGTGGTGCCGGGCTCGGAAGGCGGCATCAACGACTTGGGCGAGGCGCGGCGCATCGCCAAGGACATCGGCTATCCGGTGCTGATCAAGGCGACGGCGGGCGGTGGCGGGCGCGGCATGAAAGTGGCGCGCTCCGAGACCGAACTCGAGAATGCCATCCAGACCGCCCAGGCCGAGGCCAAGGCCGCCTTCGGCAATGGCGATGTCTATCTCGAGAAATATCTGGAAAAGCCGCGCCACATCGAAATCCAGGTGCTGGGCGACGGTCAGGGCCGCGCCGTGCATCTGGGCGAGCGCGATTGCTCGCTGCAGCGGCGCCATCAGAAGATCTGGGAGGAAGCTCACTCCCCTGCCCTCAATGCGGAGCAGCGCGAGGCCATTGGCGGGCGCGTGGCGCGGGCCATGCAGAAGCTCAGCTATGAAGGCGTCGGCACAGTCGAATTCCTCTATGAGAACGGTGAGTTTTATT
>Ga0187894_10000623_pt1 | contig 47610 bp, 36 predicted proteins | sample GBC1701081metaG_FD_136650 | JGI IMG/M metagenome (GOLD analysis project Ga0187894, IMG submission 136650) | White microbial mat communities from a lava cave in the Kipuka Kanohina Cave System on the Island of Hawaii, USA - GBC170108-1 metaG ... | reverse complement strand
GATCCGGTCCGTCATCTCGTCTCGTCCGGTCCGCGCGGTCAGTACCGCTTGTCGCTGGATTATTTCGACCTGCTGGACGATGGTCCGCTGTTCACGGATCTGCTGCCGGCGCTGCTCGGGCGCCCGCCGCGCGATCCGAACGAATCGTGGAGCGAATTCCATCGCGACGTCGCGCGCAGCGTCCAGGTGGTCCTGCAGGAATTGCTGGCGGACAAGGCCCGCTTCCTCGCACGCGAGAGCGGCAGCGCGCAGCTCGCGCTGGCCGGCGCGCCGGAACTGCTGGCCACGGTCGGCCCGTCACCCTTCACGCCCGCGCCGTTCTCGGAGGTCTTCGTGCCCGCGGTCAGCCACACGGCGCTGGCCGCCCTCGGCGCCGCGGCGCTGGCCGTCGAACAGGTCGCGCCCTCGCCGAGCGCCAGCCGCATCGCCGTTCCGCACGGGACCGGACCGTCCTGGTCCAGCGCCGATGTGGCGACGCTGCTGGCCGGCACGGCCATCGATTGCGTCGACGGCCGGACGGATCCGGACGCGATGCGGCAGGTGGTCGCGCAGTTGCTCGCCAGCGGCAAGACGGTCGGCTGGTGCGTCGGCGCGCTGGATATCGGCCACGACGCGCGGCTCGTGCGCGCCGTCCTCGCGGACGCGCGCGACGCCAGCGCGCGGCGCCGGATCAACGTCGACGTCCTGCGGCGTGACGCGTCGCTGCCGCTGCCAGCCGTGCTGCTCGCATCCGCGGCCGCGGACGCCGTCTCGCTCGCCCCCGCATCCCACGCGTCCGCGTCGGATCGCCGGCTGTGCCTGCTCGACACGCCGGACCGGTTCCCGGCCATCGCGCGCGCCGACGGATCCGCGCACGTCCTGTCCCTGGATGCGCCAGTGGACGGGACGGCGTACGCCGCCGCGCCGCTCGCGGCGCTCCTGTCCGTGTTCCATGCCAGCACCGGCTGTCCGCTGCTGGCCGCGGTCCCGTTCGCCTCTCCACCCGAACCGCTCATCTGCTCTCCCACGGATGCGCTGCTGGCCTTTGGCCGCGCGCCGCTGGACGCCCTGGTGCTCGAGAGTTTCCTGATCGTCAGGCCGGCCGTCACGCCGGCCTGGTTGCAGTTGCTCGAACACCTTGGCCGCGTCTTCATCGACGGTCCGCTGCATACGGGCTGTCGTCCTTGCGTCGTCATCTAACGTCCTGACACGCTGCTCATCCGCGTGTTTCGTTCTCACGACATTCCTGTCGAGGGCCGCATGCTTCGTCCTGAGCCGCACGACCGTCAACGCGCTACGCAAGCCGCCGATCTACTCATGTCCGATCCTGGCAGCGATCTCTGGGCCGCGCTGTCGCTGCTCGGCCTCCTGTCCACCCCCGCGCCCGCGTCGGCCGTCATGCCGTACCCACGGCGGCCGGACGACGATCTGCTACCCGGATTGCTCGGGTTGTGGACACCCATCTGGGAAGACAGCCGCATCACGTTCAAGCGGCAGAGCGACCATCCGCTCGAATGGTGCTGGGCGGCGCAGGACCGGATCGAGCTGGTGAAGCGTCAGCCGCGCATCGTCCTGCTCGGCGAATCGATGGCGCGCGGCGTGTACTTCGATCCGCAGTTCGGCCCCGCCCGCGCGCTGCAGACGATGATCGGGTGGGCGACGGACAACGTGTGTGAAGTCGTCGATCTCTCGTCGCTGTGGATGTCGCCCGCGCAGATCGTCAAGCTCGCGGAGAGCGCGCTCATCCTGAAGCCCGACGCCTTCGTCGTCATGGCGGGCGCGCAGTTCCTGCACCACCTGGCGCCGGCCGATGCGGACGCGTCCTGGATGTACGGCCTCGGCCGCTCGCTGCGGCAGGCGGATCCGCTGCACGCGACGCGCGCGCAGGTGGAGGAATGGCTCGTCGCGCTCACCGCGCGCTTCGTCCAGTCGCTCGACACGCTGCACCAGCGGTCCGGCATCCCGATCGTCCTCGTCGTGCCCGAATTCAACCTGCGCGACTGGCGCGACGATGTGCTGCACCAGACGCCGCTGCTGCAGGGCGACGCGCTGGCGGAATGGCTGGCGTGCCGGGACGATGTGTGGGGCGCGGTGCGCGAGGGACAGCACGCGAAGGCGGGGCAGGCGGCGGAGCGCATGATGGCGCTCGACGGCGGGACGAGCGCGTGGAGCCTGCACCTGCTGGCGGACGCGAAGCTGCGTCAGAACCTGCGGCTCGAAGCGCGGCGCCTGCACGAACAGCTTCGCGATCTCGTGCTCGCGCGTCCCGGCTGGGCGCTGCCGCTCGTCTCACCCCGCGGCAGCACGTGCGTGCAGCAGGCGCTGCGCGAGCGCGCGGCCGCGTGCCACGGCCTGTCCGTCGTCGATCTGCCGCAGCGCTGCATCGAATATCTGGACGGCGATCTGCCCGGGCGTCAGTTGTTCATGGACGGCCGTCACATGACGGTGCAGGGCACGAAGCTGGCGATGGCCTCGGTCGCGGAAAAGCTGCTGCCGGCGCTGGGCGAGCCGTCGCGCCGCTGGCGCGATCTCATTCACGCGGACCTGCCGCTCGGCCGGGACATCGTCGCGCGCGGCCACCTGCTCGCCGCGATCGCCAACGCCTCCGCCGGTCAGCCGCTGGAGTTGATCGTCCACCACGCGGCGCAGGCCTTGTGCGCGTCGCGCGACAGCGCCGGCCGCATGACCGCGCTGCTGGACGCGCTCACGCACGACACGCCGGCCTTGTCGTCATTCACCACGCTGTTCGTCCGTCCGGGGGCCTGGCCGAAGATCCTGCCGCTGATCCTGGGGGATCCGCGCGCGGCCGGAGTCGCGCCGCTGCGGCTGGTGGACGCCTTGACGCGCGCGCTGGAGAAGGCGGATCCGGATCGCGCCGGCGGCGGCGAGGCGTTCGTCTCCGCGCGGACGGCCGCGCCCGGCTCGTCCATCGACCTGCTCGCCTCCACGCTGACCGGATCGTCCGATCGGCATCCGTCGGTCGCCGCCCGCGCGCGGCACGCCGGGTACCGCGCATACGATCACCGCTCGCGCTTCCGCTTCGCGCTGGCGGAGCCGGCAGCCGTCGATCTCGTGCTGACATGCCGCGCCCGGCACGCGCTGGCCACGGGCGCGGAGATGCTGATCGACGTCAACGGCGAGCGCCTGGCCGCGTGGCCGGTATCGGGCAGCTGGCGGACATGGCGGTGCCGGATCGACGCGGCCCGTCTGCTCGACGGGGTCAATCTCATCGTGGTGGAGTGGCCTGTCCCGGCCTGGCAGGCCGCGGACCTGGTCGATCGCGCGGCGCGGCGGATCGAGCGCGCGCTCGATCCGGATCTCGCCCCGGTCCACGGGGAAATCTGCCGGTTCGCGGTCAGCGTTTCTGGCTGATCACGTCAATCGTGTGCTCGCGGACGAGGCCGACGCGGTACGCTTCGGCCTGGTGCATCGCCCGATCGAACGACGGAAAGACGTCGCTGACGATCGGGATGTCGTCCCGGTACACGGTGACGCGCCAGCGCGGCGGCTCCGACAGGACGTCGCAGCGCGTGTGCCGGCCGAACGACCAGAGATGCATCCGCGCGATCGCGTCGGCGGGCGACGCGGCGCCGTGGATGCAGGCCGTCAACTGCCCCCAGTCGAGGTCGAGCACCCATCGGACGAGCGCCGGGGAATCCCAGCCGCGAATCAGCGTCACCGTCTCCAACTGCTCGTCCTGATCCGGCTCGCGCCAGCCGCGTTCGAGGAGTCGATCGCGCACGTCCGCGACACGCTGCCGGGTGTCGCGATTCGTCCACCAATTTGACGCACAGTTCCTTGAACGGCCAGTTCGCGTATTCCCGATCGGGGCTGAAGCGCTCCCACAGGTGGGGACGGAAATAGATGCGCTCCGAGAGGCGCCACGCTTCGCTCTCGCAGTGCACTTCGCCCAGACCTCCTCGAAGGCGCCAGAGGCTGGACGGCACATGCTTGGACATGCCGATCTCCCTGTGAACGATCACGAAAAGTCAAATTTTACCGCGAAGGACGGATGCACGCACTCAGCCATGTGAATAAGATGCGACCCGCCGCCTGTTCGTATATACTGCCGCTCACGCCGCAACCTGCTCCAGCGATCCTCGTCTGTTCCATCGCGTTCGATGTCATCCCGATTGCGGACCGTGGCCGACCGCCGACCCTGTCATGCTCGAGAGCCCTTCCGACGCGCGGCTCGTGGACAAAGACCTGCAGCGCGTGCTCGATACGGAGCATGGCCACACTATCCGATCCCAATCCGTCCGCACTTACAATCGCACGCTCGCGCCCGGCCTGCGCGTCGTGCAGGCCCTCTTTGTGATCTGTGCCGTCTCCGCACAGTTCCACTGGTCATCCCATACCCGGCCATCGCCCACGTCATTCCTCATCTATTGCACGCTGCTCGGCCTGTACGTGTCCGCCGCCTGGCTGATCTCATGGGTCGCGTACGATCGTGCGCCCGCCGCTCTGCCGTTGACGCTGACCGCGGGCGATCTCTGCGCCGGCATCGCGGCCATCCATCTGACCGGCGGCCTGTCGAGTTGGTTGTTCCCCATCCTCGGGTACCGGATCTTTGATCCTCCCGTCATCATCCGCTTCTCGAAGGCGATGCGCGTCCTCGGCTGCGGCGTGGCGGCGATCGGCGTCTACGCCGCCTACTGGATCTGGCAGGCCGGCGCCGGAGTCCCGTTCGACGCTCCGCTTCAGGTGCTGAAGATCCTGGCCCTCGGCGCGGTGACACTTTGCTATAGCGTCCAGACGGCGTGGACCGAACAAATCGCCTCGCTGACGCCGCGGCTGCTGGAGCTGTCGCGCGAGCTGGTGGCCGATCTGCGGACGCAGATCGCCCGTAACGGCGAGACGCGCCGGGTCGCCGAGATCGCGCGGCGCGCGCAGGACAACCAGATGCAGCACATCGTCCAGGAATTCCCGGCGATGGTGCGATCGATCTGCGCGCTGCAAAGCCTGATCATCCAGGCGCCGCTGTCGCCCGACCGCGAACACCTGGCGCTTCACGTCTACATGACGCTGCGCCGGCTCTCGCGCGGGCTGGACGATCTCGAGACGATCTGGCGCATCGACTGCGGGGCGGATCGCATGCAGCTCGATCCGTTCAAGCCGCGGACGACGATCGAGCACGTCGTCGCCGCCTTCGTGCCGCACGCGCGCGAGCGCAACATCCATCTCACGCTGTCGTTCGAAGAAGCGGTGCCGGACCTGTGCCTCGGCGACGGCGAGCGCGTCGCCTTCGTCCTCTGCAAGCTGCTCGACAATGCGTTCAAGTTCACCGAGCGCGGCAAAGTGGCGGTGCGCGTCGATTTCACGCCGCACGATGACATGCTGCGGCTGGAGGTGGAAGACACCGGCCGCGGACTGACGCTGCCACAGCTCGCGCTGGTGACGCGTCTGTTCTATCGTGACGACCCGCCGCGCGGTGACGCGCCGCGCGAACCCGGTTACGACGGGAACGGCCTCGGCCTCGCCGCGGCCGAGCGTCAGGTCTGGCTGATGGCGGGCCGCCTGCGTGCGTCCGGCGAGCCTGGCGTCGGCGCGCGCTTCTCGTTCAGCGCGCGGGCGTTCCGGCTGCCGCCGGAGCTGGCGGGCGGTCCGGATCCCGATCCACCGCCGCTCGCCGAAGTGCTGCGCTGCCTGGACGAGCGCTGGGCGCGTCAGACGCACGCGACCCTGCGCCTCCCGCCCGTCGCGGACGATTCGCGGCCGCGCGATCGCATCCTCATCGTGGAGGCTCACCCGTCGCAGCGCGAAGTCACGGTGCGGCTCGTCGAAGGCGCCGGCGGACGCGCCATCTGCCACGAGTCGCTGCCGTTCGTCCTCGAAGCCCTGACGTTCCGGCGCTTTCATCTGTGTCTGATTGCCTGCCGCGCGGATCGCGACGATGGGTTCGAGATGGCGCGGCGGGTCGTGCAGCGCTGGCCCCAGACGCATCCGCCCATCGTGGGCATGGCCATGTCGAACGTGGACATCTGCCGGCGGCGGGCACGAGGATGCGGGATGGCGGCGTTCGTGAAGGCGCCGCAGTCCATCGAGGAGATGCGGGCGCTGATCCACGAGTGGGCGACGCCACCCGCGGATCGACGGGAAGACGAAGTGACCGGCGCCAGCTAGCTCCCGAGTGCGCTCGTGCGCGAGCGGGGCGAGGCGCCGGCCGCGCTCAGAGGCGTCCGGTGACGTCGCGGTAGCCGCACAGCTCGCGCATCACTTTGACGTACGATCGCGCGATGTGCTCGGTGACGACACGGGTGCGGTTCTCGAAGGCACGCGTGTACGCGGGCTGACGCGAGCCAATCGTCAGCACCCACGCGCGGTCGCGCAGCGGATACAGGCGCGCGTCGATCAGCATCCCGGGCGTGGCCTTGTGCTGGATCGTCCAGAGCAGTTGACCGGGACCTTCGAGCCGCGCCGCCACGTCCTTCGGCACCGCTTCGTCGCAGCATGGATAGATGATCGTGCCGAGGCGCGTGACCCGCTGGCTGGCCTCGGGCCCCCAGGGCCGGAAGCCCTCGGTCGTCAAGGTGCCGAGGATCGTTTCCGCTTCTTCACGCAGCGCCTGATCCAGCCGCGCGGACGATTTCCGATCCGACTCTCCATCGAGCGCGCCATCTTCGTCGTCCTCATCGCCGTCGTCCGGCACGACGTTGACAATCATCTCGACGCCGCCTCCCTCGTTCATGTCGAGGTCGTCGTCCTCGTCGTCTTCGTACTCGAACGCATCGTCCTCATCGTCGTCCGACACTTCATCAGCTTCGTCGTCCAGCAGATCGTCGTCGGCGTCATCGAGCGTCTCATCCTCGTCCAGCGTGTCATTCTCGCCGTCCGGTTCCTCGCGCGCGGGCGCGGACGAAAACACCGGCGCGTCGCCGCGCACCGGCCGCAGCGGCGTCAACGGGATATCGGGCAGACCGGCGGACGATCGATGCGACCGGTTGACGGGCCAGCGCCAGTCGATTTTCTGATCTTTCTGGTAGATGGCGGAAAGCGCTTCATCGTGATCACCGAACAAGGCGTACGTCTCCTGTTTGTACTTCTCGAGGGGCGTCCAACTGGGATCGGGACGGGGAATGAGCGTGGGCGCGATGAGATATTCATCCCACGCAAAGCGGTACGGCTGCGCGGCCGGCGATCCCATCCAATGCCGCAGCGCGACGGCAAACGGGATCTGCGTCGTGCGCGGATCTTCCACGCTCGTGGCGTGGAGACGGTAGTCCGCCTGGCCCGAGTCGGTCACGGTCGACAGGATGCGATACCAGTCCGTGAGCATGTCGCGCATCAAGCCGCGATTGCTGTCCCAGCGCGGCCGTGGGAACGGACGCTCTTCGAAGCGCACCGCCAGCAGGCCGAGCCGCAGGTCGACGGCAAATGTCAGCGCCACGCGCTTCGAGGAGAACCGCCGCTCGATGAACGGACAGCCCGTCACCAGTTGGCCGTCGGCGTCGTACAGCGTGACGTGCAGGAGCCAGCCGCGCCGCGACGCGATGACTTCACATTGCAGACAGGTCGCACGTCCACGCAGGACCCAGATTACGTCGTCGGGCGATACGCGCATGAGTCCTCTCCACACGTCCAGCCGCCGCGCGGCGCTCGCCTGACAGCCTTCGCGAGAGCCTGCCGCGCCGCGACGTCATCCACCGCTAGTGTACGGCCGCCGGCCGCTGGGCGTTCCAACTGCGGCCGACCTTTCCGGACGTCATGCTGGATGCCACGAACGCGGCGCACGCTTCCGCGACGCCGCGGGACGGCATTTCGATCACGTGAGCGCATTCCGTGTCCAAGTACGTAAAAAGGACGACGAAGCCGGTGCCGACGGACGCGATCGCGCATTCGAGGATGCGCGTCGATCCGTCCTCGCGCAGACGCCAGATCAACTCCGGCTCGTCCTGCAGGCGCGCGGTGAGCCATTCCACCGGCAGCAGATTGTTCCGCAACGCGTGGACGCGCGCGTCACGCTCGGCCGGCGTCGGCTCACGATCGCTCGCGGCTTCCCGCGAGGGAAGCGCTCCGGTCAGCCGGACGAGCCGTTTCGCACGAATGGTTCTCACTGGCTCTCCTGGAGACGCGTCCGTCGACTTCGTCCGCATACGCGACGCGCGCGCGGCCGTCGGCTACGACGCGTCGCGCGAGCGCGCGCGCGGCCGGCGTCCGTGAACCGCAGACTGACTGGCCGCGGAGATCAACGCTGGAGAGAGGGGATCACCGTTGGGGGCATGCGTCGCGACGAGGGACCGGAAGAAGATGATGACGTCTTTTGCCGTGAGGCGAGGCGACATGAAGGCCTCCGATAATCCGATGCGTCACCCGGCACGAGGGAGCGGCCGAGGCAACGATCCAACGCCAAAGCAAGAGCGCTTGTACCACGTCAGCCCGGGCAAGTGTCAAGCACTTTCTCATCTGCGGCGAGAAAAGAAGTCACTCGGCGTGGCCTCGTCAATTGTAAGTTTCAGACTAGCATGGCCAACGGCCACGAGAAAGATGCAAGACACACAAATACAGGGCACGCGCGCGTCTATCTGGCCATGTGCTGAAACGGAACACGTCCGGCCGCGCGCTCGACCTGGCGATCGGCGTCGCGGCGGTCGTACGCGGCCGGCGGTCGCCGGCGGCTGGTGGTGTTACCAGCGATCGAGAACGATGAGCTTGTCCTGATTGGGAACGGTTTCGTTGATGATCTCACCGTCGACTTCGACCCAGGCATGTGAGGCGGGCGGGACCGGTTGATAGCCGATCACCATCTGAGCGTTGACGCCGCGGCGTCTGAGCATGCGTGTGAGGACGACAGAGCGCTGGAGGCAGTGGGTCTGCTTGAAATAGAGCACGGCGGCGCGGCGCAGCGCGGTCTGCACGGTGACGGGGTCGACGGGACGCGAGGCGCGTGCCGTGTGTGTGGTCCGTACGAGGCGGTGCAGGGCCTTGAACCCGGCCAACCCGACGGTGTCGACAACGACGAGCTCCGCAAGTGCGCGGAGCGCCAGCATCCCCATGTCGTAAAATCCCGATGCGTCCGGCGGCCGCACGATCCGCGTCAGTGCTTCATCGACAGCGACGCGTAGTGTGCGGGGCTCAAGCCGGTGTACCCGCGGAACGTCGCGCAGAAGTGGCTCTGGTCCGCGAAGCCGCACTGCATCGCGACCTCGCAGAGGGTCCACTTGTTCTCTTTCAGCTTCAGCATCGCACGATAGGTGCGGCAGCGGCGCTGAAACTCGCCGAGCGTCGTATTGAAATACCGCTGGAACATGTAGCAGAGATGCTCGGGCTCGACGCCGACCTCCGCGGCGATCGTGCGGACGGTCAACCGGTCCGCGTAGCGCTCGGTGAGGATCTCGTACGTCTGCTTCAGCCACGCCGGCAGCGCCTTGACGTCGGTGCCGCCTGGGGCGCGCCGGTTCATCATCGCCATGAGGTAGTAGCACAGGCTTTCGATGGCGAGATCGTACGAGCTGCGGCGGTGCAGGTACTCCGAGTGGATCTTCCGCATCACGAAATGCGTCTCGCGGCCGGCGAGCGTCATGGGCGTCTCGGCCTTGGCGGTGAGCTTGTCCCAGTACTGCGGCGGGGCTTCGATCATCAGATGACGGCCGGCCGAGAAGTGCAGCTCGGTGTGCGTCACGCCTGCCGGCAGATACATCAGATGCGACGCCACGCGCGTCTCGACCCGGTTCAGCCGCAGCTTCTCTTCATACTTGCCCGACACGACGTAGCAGAAGTGATGACGCGAGTGGAAGTGCTTGGGCAAGGTGACGCCTTGCGCGTACGAGGACGCGGTGATGCGGAAGCCGCTGGCTTCGAGCACGTGGCCGCGCTTGCCGTAGTACTTGTCGCCTGTCCGTTCAACGACCTCTTCGCCTGCCTCCACGAGCGTGGGTGTCATTACGACCGACTTGCTGGAGCGCCGATCTTCCGGGAGCTGCTGCACCTGCATCACGATTCCCCTGGGTAACGAACGATCGATAACTGGCCTCACCGCGGTTGGACGAAGCGAACGAACTCGACGGCCTGGACCCCGGTCACGCGTCTGAGCGCGCGCCCCTGTGCGGGCGTCCTAGCAATGCTGAAGATCGGGCGTGTGCCCGATCGCTGATCCGTCGAGAGATGCGCCGATGCGAAACCGCGTGTCCAACCGCATGGAAGTCAAGGAACTGTCAAACGTTGGCCCGGAACCCCTGGGCCGACCCTTGTCGTCGATTTTTGTCTGGACCTGTCGTCATGCCCGGACCTGCCTTGTTCGATTCGATGGACCTTTGACAAGTGAGATGGGCAACAGCAATTCCACGATTCCGAAGGAAGAAATCAAAGAAAAAGAGAAAATCAGGCGGGATGAGTGAGCGGTTTCGAAGCACACGCTACAATGACGAGGCAGTCAGTCCCGTTGCCGCTCGCCGTCCGGATGCGCACGACCCGGACAGCTCGACATCATCAGCGCGAAGCGGGCGCCGCGGCGACTGACGACTTTTCGCGAATTTCGGCGGCGTCGCGACGCCGGCGTTGTAGCGTAACGAATCTTCGGCGCCACCGGGCGTGCGCCAAGACCGTTCGCAGCGACGGCCCCTACCATTCATCCACTCCGTTGACGTGCCGCCACGTCCGCCCGGAAGGACCTCTTGCCACTATGCGAGACGTGCCGCCCAGCATGAGCGAAATCCAAGGATCGTACCTGGCCCTGCCGCCTCGGCCCACGGTCCTGATCAACAGTCCGCGCCTGTCGCGCGAGCTGAAGGTCGAGACGATCCTCTGCACGGAGACCTTTCAGTACACGGGCAGCTTCAAATATCGGGCCGCCGCCAATGTGGCGTCGTCCGCCGCGACGCGCCACATCCTGGCCGCGTCCTCCGGCAACTTCGGCCAGGCGCTCGCCTACGCCTGCCATCAGGTCCACAAGACCGCCATCATCGTCATGCCCATGTCCTCGTCCCGCGTGAAGATCCGGGGCGTGGAAGAGAGCGGCGGGGTCGTGGAATTCGTGGACACGCGGCACCAGACGCGCGCGTCCCGCGTCGCCGAATTGCTGCGGGACAAGTATCCGCACGCCTATCTGGCGAGCGCGTTCGACGATCCCCTGGTCGTGAACGGCAATGCGTCGCTGGGCGCGGAACTGGCGGACCGGCTGCCGGCCGATTGCCAGCACCTGATTTCCCCGATCGGCGGCGGCGGACTCGCGTCCGGCCTGCTCCTCGGGTTCAAGCACAAGAAGCGGTTCGTGAATCTCTATTGCGCCGAACCGCTGATCGCCAATGACGCCGCCCGCTCCTTCGCTGCGGGCGAGATCGTGTCGAACGATCGCGAGCCGGAAACACTGGCCGACGGCGCGCGGACGCTGTCGATCGGGCAATTGAACTTCGCCATGCTGATGGACAACATCGGCGGCGTGCTCGAAGTGCCCGAAGACTCCATCCGCGCCGCGGTGCGCCTGTTGTTTACGCACGCGAATCTGAAAGTCGAGCCGACGGGAGCCCTGGCCGTCGCCGCCCTGTTGACGAATCCCGAACGCTTCGCAGACCGCCCGGTCTGCTGCGTCGTCTCGGGCGGCAACGTCGACCCGGACCTCTATTCGAGGCTTCTTGCCGGGTAAGCCGTCGCTCTCGTTCCGGTCCGTTTTGCGAAAGGAGGCCGACTCCAACACACCACAACATCACAGCCGTCGGACAGACCACGGAGGATGCGCAACCATGCCCACACCTCCCATGAGCGTTCTCCGTGGTCATTATGCCTCCCACCCCGCCCCACACTCCCTCCAACGACCGCTCGCGTCGACACTTTTTGTCCCGTCACGCTATCTCAGCAGAAACACACGACTTCCCGTCGAGGCTGCCGCATTGGCGCTGACGCCGACCGCTTCTTCCGGCTCTCAAATTCCCGAGAATGAACACACTAACGAGTAATATTTATACTTAGATTGCATCACAATGTAATTAGCTCCTTTTCGAGTAATTCTTACCAATGTAATTTCAACAGTTGTAGCAGTCTGGTACCGTGAATGTACGTCTGTTGCGGGGCTCACGTGTCGCTCTCGTTGCACACCATCCCCATGACGGACAGGATCGTAATTCTCGGGCGGTTGCCTTCCGCTGGCCCTCGGACGAGGCGAATTGTGTAGAGTATCGGCCATGCTCAGATACGCTCTTTTCCTCCTGATGACGGTCGTGCCGCAAGCCGCCACGGCCCCGCCCCAGACGCCTCCCGCCGCGCCCGAGCGCCCGAAGCCGCCCGCGCATGGCTGGGTCTCCCTCTTCAACGGGAAGGACCTGACCGGCTGGGTCCCGGTCGGCAAGGAAAAGTGGGAAGTGGTGGACGGCGTCATCCACGGCCAGGGGATCACGCAGGAGTATGGCTACCTGCGGACCGAGCAGAAATACGTGGATTTTCAACTGACGCTGCGCTTCAAGTGCGAGGCGGACGGCAACAGCGGCCTGTTCTTCCACGTCGATTTCAAGCCCGGGACCGCTGACGTCTCCCAGGGCCTGCAGTTCGAGATCGACCGCACCCTCGGCCACCACAACGGCGGCGTCTACGGGGACGGCCGGCAGTGGATCGTCTGGCCGGCGCCGGAACTGGAAACCGTCGTCCGGCCGAACGACTGGAACGAGCTCCACGTCTCGGTCATCGGCAACCGCTACATCTCGCGGTTGAACGGCATCCAGATGGTCGACTTCACGGACCCGACGCCGAAGTCCTTCGACGGCTATATCGCCCTGCAGCTCCACTCGGGCGGCCTGGGCAACATGCGGTTCAAGGACATCTACATCCGCGATCTGACAAAGCGCTGAGCCGCGGAAGACAAACGGCCGGAGAAGAAAGAGAAGAAAAAGGGAAGATTCGCGCGGGCCGGGCGATCGACGTCCGGCCCGGCGCGCGATGGCGGGCAGCGGGCTCCTGCGATGGGGGGCCTGACTATTTGAGCGGCCGGACGCTGACTTCCTTGAAGTAGACCGTGTCGTCGCCGCCGTGGTTCTGCAGGCCGATGTAGCCTTCGATCGGACGCGGTCCGCGATCCGGCTCGTACCAGATCTTCTTCGGCGGCACGGGCTGCCCTTCCTCGTACGTCGTCACCGGCGTGCCGTTGACGCTGACCAGCGTCTTCTTCCCGTCCAGCGTGATCTCCAGCGTGTTCCACTCACCCGGCTTGCCCGGCCGCGCGAGCGCCTTCGTCAAGGAATAGAGCGTGCCCGTCGCATGATGCTCGTCCGCCGCGTCGTTGATCTGGACCTCATAGCCCTTGTTTACCGGCATCCACGGCTCGGTGGGCCGTTCGGGAATGCGGATGAACACGCCGGCGTTGTCCTGCGGACGGACGCCACGATAGACGACTTTGATAATGGCGTTGCCGATCTTCCGCGGCTCGAACCAGAGCAGGCCCATGCCGCCCTCGGTCTTGAGCACGCCGTTCTCGAGCACGAACGTGCCGTCGCCCACGTGCTGCCAACCGGTCAGGTCCTTGCCGTTGAACAGGGTCTCCCACGCCGCGGCAGTCTTCGTCGCGGCGGCATTCTCTGGCGCCTTCTCGGACGCCTGCTCCCGTGCCTGCCCGCCGACGCCCGCCAGCAGAAGGCCGCCGGCCAGTGCCGCGGCGCCCAGTGTCTTCGCGTATCTCATCGTGTGCCTTGCTCCTTGCGCGCCGGACCGCACGCCGGCGATGCCGTCGAGACGTCCCCTCCGCGCGCGGCCCGTTCGAGGCGAATCGTCCTGTGCAACCACCTCGTCGCGGGCGCGGGCCCGGCCGAGGCGAGAACGTTGAACGATCATTGTATGCTTAGAGCTTTGTGGTGTCGTGCCACCCGGCTATCGTGAGGTGCGTGTGTCGAACAGTTCGTCTCCCAAGAAGATCGTGCTCGCCTATTCGGGCGGGTTGGATACGTCGGTCATCCTGCCGTGGCTCAAGTCCCGCTACCCGGGCGTGAAGCTCGTCGCCTTCGCCGCGGAGCTCGGGCAGGGCAGCGAGTTGAAAGGCATCGAGCGCAAGGCGTACAAGAGCGGCGCGGACGAAGTCATCGTCAAGGACCTGCGCAAGGAGTTCGCGGAAGAGTACTGCTTCCCGATGCTGCGCGCGCACGCGACCTACGAGACAGATTACCTGCTCGGCACGAGCGTCGCGCGTCCGCTCATCGCGAAGCACCAGGTGCTCGCCGCGCACCAGACCGGCGCCGACGCCGTCGCGCACGGCGCGACCGGCAAGGGCAACGATCAGGTCCGCTTCGAGCTGACGGTCATGGCGCTCGATCCGACGCTGCAGATCGTCGCCCCCTGGAAGGATCCGCGGTTCCTCGCCGACGGCTTGAACGATCGCGAGACCGCCATCGACTACGCGCAGAAGCACCGCATCCCGATCGTCCAGAGCAAGAAGAAGATCTATTCGCAGGACCGGAACCTGTGGCACATCTCGCACGAAGGCGGCGAGATCGAAGACCCGGCCCAGGAACCGCGCGAGGAGGTCTACACCATCTCCGTGCCCGTCTCCAAGGCGCCCGAGCGCGCGCAGTACGTCGAGATCGAATTCCGCGCAGGCACGCCGGTCGCGGTCGACGGTGTGAAGTACCGCGGCAAGGGCCACGAGCTGATCGCGCGCCTGAACGAGATCGGCGGCAAGCACGCGGTCGGCCAGGTGACGCTGGTGGAGAATCGCCTCGTCGGCATGAAGAGCCGCGGCGTCTACGAGACGCCGGGCGGCACCATCCTGTACGAGGCCCACAAGGCGCTCGAACAGCTCTGCCTCGAACGCGATCTGTATCACTTCAAACAGCAGGTCGCGCTCAAGTATGGGGAGCTGGTCTATTACGGCCAGTGGTTCCACCCGCTCCGCGAATCGCTGCAGGCGTTCGCCGATCACGCCAATCGCGTGATCACCGGCAAGGTGCGCGTCAAGCTGCACAAGGGCCGCGCGCAGGCGGTCAGCGCGAAGTCCCCGCAGTCGCTGTATGACACGAAGCTCGCGAGCTTCGCAATGAAAGATTACGATGTCACTGCCGCGCGCGGTTTCATCGATCTCTTCGGTCTGCCAATGAAAGTGCGGGGACTGCGCCAGAAAGTCGAAGGCTGATTCTTAGCCCATCCGCGCACGCCCGCGACACTTTCCCGCTGCGACGAGAGGGCGTATACTCTCGTCCTATCGTCACTCGGTTCTGGTGCCCGCCTCGCCCGATCTATCGCCCCGTTCGACGGGCGAGGCTCCGCCGCTCGTCATGCGGCGTCAGAGGAAGCGCACGCCGGCAATCCAGAGCCACACAACCGCGCTGGCGCGAGCCCTGACACACTCATGCTGGAGTCCATCCAGGCTCTCCTCGATCCGGCGGATCGAGATGTCCGGCTCCTTCTGGACGAAGAACGGGCGGCGTCCGCGAAGCGGCAGTACTTCCGCACGCTGCACACGCAGGACGTCCCCCTGCTGCGGCTCGCGGGCCTCACGCTCCTCGCCGGCTGCGTCATCGTCGACGCCTCGATTGGCGCCCGCGCGCCCAGCTTCCCGCTCCCCGTCCAGATCCTGATCGGCACGCTCGCGCTCTACGGCTTCGTGTCCTGGTTCCTGCTCCGTGCCTACTACCGGCACGTCGACACGCGCCGCACGCCAATTGACTTCCCGGTGGTCGTGCAGGCGTTCGACCTCTTCGCCTGTCTCGCCGCGGTCCACCTCACGGGCGGCTCGCAGAGCTGGTTGTTCTTCACGCTGTTCTTCCACGTCTCCGATCACGCCAACACCACGACGACGCGCGTCGCGTTCTTCGCGGTGATGACGTGCGCGTCGTATGCCGGCTATCTGTTCGTGCTGCGCATGCTGGACGTGCCGGTCTCGTGGCCGATCGAAGCCGCGAAACTCGTGACGATGGCGGCGTTCAGCGTGTACATCTACCTGATCACGCGTCCGGCGCAGCGGCACCGGCAGCGGATGGCGGCGACGGTCCGCTATGCGCGGTCGCTGGCGGCGATGGTGCAGGAACAGGAGCGCGAGTTGGACGCCGCGAAGCAGACGGCCAGGCTGGCCACCCGCGGGCAGCGTGAGATGCTGACGAACGTGCTCCATGAGTTGCCGCCGCGGCTGCGCACGATCAACGCGATGCATGACGTGCTGCTCGAATCATCGCTCGCGCCGCGGACGCTCGACACGGTGAAGCAGGCGCACGCGGCCTCGACGCGGCTGATGGAGGCGATGGACGACGTCCTGTTGATCTCGCGGCTCGACGCAGGGCTTGAACCGTGCACGATGCTGCCATACCGTACCCTCGCTCCGCTGCTCGAAGCCTTCGACCTGTTCCGGCCGATCGCCGAGACGCGCGGGATCAAACTGCGCTGGCAGATCGATCCGCGGCTGCCGAGCCTCTCGGTCGGCGATCCGTCGCGCATCCGCTACATCCTCGTGAAGGTGCTCGACAACGCGGTCAAGTACAACGAGCCCGGCGGACGCGTCGATGTGCGTGTCGTCTACGATCAGGTCGCCGAGATGGTCCGCGTCGAAGTCGAGGACACCGGTGTCGGCCTGACCGAGACCTACCGGCGCCGCGTGTTCGATCCGTTCTTCCAGGCGAACCGCGATCTGCGCGATCAGATCAAGGAAGGCTCCGGGCTCGGCCTGACGATTGCGAAGCGCATGGTGGAATTGATTGGTGGCGAGATCGGCGTCGTCAGCGAGCCGCGGCGCGGATCCACGTTCTGGTTCACGTACGGCGCGCTGGCGTACGAAGGCGCCGCCGAAGACTTCATGACGCTGCAGGGACCGGAGGACGAGCGCTTCGTCGTGCAGCCGCGCGACCTCGAAGAAGCCGTGTGGCTGCCGCCGCGGCGCGTGCCGGCCGCCTCGCGCGACGATCTGCTGGGACCGGTGCTCGTGGGCGACGACAATCTGTATCACCTGATCATCGCCAGCAGGCTGCTGGAACACGTCGGCTACAAGGCCGACTGCTGCCAGTCCGGATCGCAGGTGCTCGCGCGTCTGGCCACGCGGCCCTACCGGCTGCTCCTGCTCGACTGCCACATGCCGATCGAAGATGGCTTCGTCATCACGGCGATGATCCGCGAACGCTGGCCGCATACGCATCCGGTCGTCATCGGCACCACGGCGCTGGACGTCGAGACGGCGCGGCCGCTCGCGGCCAGGGCCGGCATGACGGCGTGCATCCGCAAGCCGCATACGCTGGCGGAGGTGCGCGAGGTGCTGGCCCGCTGGTATCCGAAGGACGGCGCCTGACGCGGCACCAATCGGGCCTGCGCGCGCATCCGCGTCCGCTGTTCCCCTTCCAACGCATCACTCCACTGAGACACTGAGCACAACGGTGATCGACATACTCAAAGAGCGGTTTGGTCAACGCATCAAGAACCTGCGGGAACAACACGGACTGACGCAAGCGGAAGTCGCGCGGCGCAGCGATATGAGCCAGAAGTATCTCGGCGATATCGAGCGCGGCAACGCGAACCTGACGCTGGAGTTCATGGTCCGCCTCGGCGAGACGTTGACCGCGAACGTCTGGGACCTGCTGGCGCCCGATTCGAAGATCGACACGCGCGGCCCGGAGATTTCCGGTCCGACGCTGCTGGCCGTGCGCGAAGGCGTGCAGAAGGCCTACAACGCCCTGAACCGCGCGTCGACCTATCTCGATTCGCAGAAAGACTCGTCGCAGAAGGACACGCAGAAGGAGACGGAGCCGCGAACGCGCAAGACGCGCCGTCCTGCCACGCCGCGCGGCAGACGCAAGCGCTGACGTCCGCGCGCCGATCCGTCTCGCGGAGTCCGCCTCCGGGGACGCGGTGGAGGCTGGCGCGTTTAGGGTGGGACCGGGTGTTCATGGTAATGTCCCCTCCAGAAGAGGTGGACATGGAACTACTCTGGTGGCACTGGGTGCTTCTGGGCCTGCTGCTCGCCGTCCTGGAGCTGCTCACGCCCGGCGTGTTCTTCATCATTTTCTTCGGCGTCGCCGCCCTCGTCGTCGGGCTGCTGAGCGCCGCCGGTCTGGCGGGGCCGTCCTGGACGCAGTGGCTGCTCTTTGCCGTCCTGTCGATCGTCTGCCTGGCGTTTTTCCGCAACCCGCTGATGAGACGCCTGCAGGTCGCCGACGGGCCGCCCGTGGATTCCCTGACGCGGGAGATCGCCGTCGCCATCGAAGACATCCCGCCCGGCGTCATGGGACGCGCGGAGCTGCGCGGCACCACCTGGAGCGCGAAAAACATCGGCGGCACCCCGCTCGTCAAAGGCGAGCGCTGCCGGGTGCAGCGTGTCGAAGGTCTGACGCTCTACATCCTGCCGGAAGGAGCTTAGTGACGTGGACGCCCTGACTATCGTCTGGATTGTCGTATTCCTCCTGATCGTCCTTACGTTCTTCAAGACGGCGATCGTCGTGCCGCAGCAGAGCGCGTACGTCGTCGAACGCCTCGGCAAGTACGCGAAGACGCTGAATGCCGGCTTCCACATCCTGATGCCGTTCGTCGACGTCATCCGCTACCGCCATTCGCTGAAGGAATTCGCGTTGGACATCCCCGCGCAGATCTGCATCACGCGCGACAACGTGCAGGTGCAGGTCGACGGCGTCCTCTATCTGAAAGTGCTCAACCCCGAGCGCGCCTCGTACGGCATCGCGGACTATATGTTCGCCATCTCGCAGCTCGCCCAGACGACGCTGCGCAGCGAAGTGGGCAAGATCGATCTGGACCGCACGTTCGAGGAACGCACGAACATCAACACCTCCGTCGTCTCCGAGCTGGACAAGGCGTCGGAGCCGTGGGGCGTGAAGGTGCTGCGCTACGAGATCAAGAACATCACGCCGCCCGCCGACATCCTGGCCGCGATGGAAAAGCAGATGCGCGCCGAGCGCGAGAAGCGCGCGGTGATCCTGACGTCCGAAGGCACGCGCGACGCCGCGATCAACACGGCGGAAGGCGTGAAGCAGGAAGTGATCAAGGCGTCGGAAGCGCGCAAGCAGCAGCAGATCAACGAAGCAGAAGGCGAGGCGCAGGCCATACTCGCGGTCGCCCGCGCGACCGCCGACGGTCTCCGCATGGTCGCCGAAGCGCTGATGGTCGACGGCGGCGACAAGGCCATGCAGTTGCGCGTCGCCGAGCAGTACGTCCAGCAGTTCGGTGAGCTGGCGAAGAAGACGACGACGCTGGTGCTGCCGGCGAATACATCGGACGTCGCCTCGATGATCGCGCTCGCGACGCAGGTCATTCAAGCGCCGAAGCAGTAGTCAGTCGTCAGTTGTGAGTCGTCAGTTGTGAGTTGCGAACAATGAAGCCTTTGACAGCGACCCCAGGTAACTGATAACTGAATACAGACAACTGACGACTCATCTCATCCATGCGCACCTATCCCTCGTTCTACATCGACGGCGAATGGCGCACGCCCCACAGCGCTGACACACTGCCCGTTTACTCCGCCTCCACCGAAGAACCCATCGGCTCGATCCCGTCCGGCACCGCGCAGGACGTCGACGCCGCGGTCAAGGCCGCGCGGCGCGCGTTCGGGCCGTGGTCCGAGTCGAGCGCGACCGAGCGCGCCGGCTGGCTCGCCAGGCTCGCGGACGCGCTCGACGCGAAACAGCAGGAGCTGGCGACGGTGATCAGCGAGGAAGTCGGGACGCCGATCAAGCTGTCGCCGATCATCCAGGTGACCTCGCCGATTCAAGTGACGCGCGGGTACGCCAAGATGATCGAAACCTGGCCGTTCGAAGAGACCGTCGGCCAGTCCCTCGTCCTGCGCGAGCCGATCGGTGTCGTCGCCGCCATCACGCCCTGGAACTACCCGCTGCACCAGATCATGGCCAAGGTCGCCGCCGCGCTGGCCGCGGGGTGTACCGTCGTGCTGAAGCCGAGCGAGCTGGCGCCGTTGAACGCATGCCTGCTCGCGGACGCGTGCATCGAGATCGGCCTGCCGCGCGGCGTGTTGAACATCATCCACGGCGAAGGTCCGGTCGTCGGCGAAGCGATGGCCAGCCATCCCGGCGTGGACATGGTCAGCCTGACCGGATCCGGCCGCGCCGGCAAGCGCGTCGCGACGCTCGCCGCCGACACGGTGAAGAAGATCGCGCTGGAACTGGGCGGGAAATCGGCGTGCCTGATTCTGGACGATGCGCCGCTGGACAAGGCGGTGCCGAACGGCGTGAAGAACGCGATGATGAACTCGGGACAGACCTGCTCCGCGTGGACGCGGATGCTCGTCCCGCGCGATCGCATGACGGACGTGCTCGACGCCGTCGTCGCCACGCTGAAGACGCTGCCCGTCGGCAATCCGCTCGACGCGGCAACACGCCTCGGGCCGCTCATCTCCGAGCCGCAGCGTCAACGCGTCGAAGGCTACATCGCGAAAGGCAAGGCGGAAGGCGCGCGTCTGGTCACCGGCGGCGGACGGCCGGCGCACCTCACGAAGGGCCACTACGTCGAGCCGACGATCTTCGCGGACGTCACCGCGTCGATGACCATCGCGCAAGAAGAAATCTTCGGCCCGGTCCTGTCGGTCATGCCGTACGACACCGAAGACGAAGGCGTGGCCATCGCCAACGACACGATCTACGGCCTCGCCGGCGGCGTATGGTCGGCGGATCCCGATCGCGCGCTGCGCGTCGCGCGCAAGATCCGCGCGGGGCAGGTGCACGTCAACGGCGGACACTACAACCCGCTCGCGCCGTTCGGCGGCTACAAGCAGTCCGGCGTCGGCCGCGAATTCGGGACGTACGGACTCGAAGAATTCCTGCAGGTCAAAGCCGTCGCGCGTTAGGAAAGTGGTCAGTTATCAGTCGTCAGTTGTCAGTCAGTTCCCGATGTCAGAGCGCAAGATTCTACTGACAACTCATAACTGATAACTGACGACTCCTTCACACATCGGCTCGGACGACGCGGTTGCGGCCGGCTTTCTTGGCCGCGTACAACGCGCCGTCCGCCGCATTGAACCACGCGTTCAAGTCCATCGTGTACGTCAGGCGCGCCACACCGCCGCTGAACGTCGTCGTGAACGTCGTTCCATCCGGCGCGTGGTGGACGATCTCCGCGAACTCCGCGAGCAGCCGCGTCGTCAGCTTCACCGCATCCTGATCGCAGACGTTGTCCAGCAGGATGCCGAACTCTTCCCCGCCGTACCGGCCGACCGGATCGGCGCGCCGCACGTGCCGCCGCAGCAGCGACGAGAGCGACACGAGGACCTGATCCCCCGCCAGATGTCCGAACGAATCGTTGATGTGTTTGAAGCGATCGAGATCGATCAGCACCATCGACGCGACGCCGTGCGGATCGAGCCGCTTCCGCACCGTCAGCGCGCGCGCCTGTTCCATGAACCGGGAATGCGTCAGCAGGCGCGTGAGGCCGTCGCGTCCGAGCAGCGCTTTCAGCAGCCGCGCGCGCTCCAGCCGCGCCGCGACGCTGGACACGAGCAGCACCGGGTGTACCGGCTTGATCAGATGATCGTCGCCGCCCGCCGCAAAGGTGCGGATGCGCGCCTGCTGGTGCGATTCCGCCGTCACGAAGAGAATCGGCAGCGCCGCGTACTGATCGTCCTGCCGCACGAAGCGCGCGAGATCGTGTCCGCTGACCTCGGGCAGGACGATGTCCATGACGATGAGGTCGGGCTTGAACTGGTGGAACTCGTCGCTGAACGTGCGCGGCTGCTGGCACACGTGCACCAGATACCCCGCCTGCTCCAGCGTCCGGCGCACGAACGCCGCCTGGCTCGCATCGTCCTCGACGACCAGCACGCGCGGCGTCTCGACTTCGCCGCGATCGAGCAACTGATACAGCTTGCGCAGGAGGACGTCATTGCGCGCCGGCTTGTCGAGGCACGCGTCCGCGCCGGCGTGGAGGGCCTGCGTCTGCTCGAAGAACGTATTGCGGCGGCTCAGCATGATCACCGCCGTCAGCTCGCCGCCCGGCAGCGCGCGCAGCTCCTGTACGAGCTGGAAGCCGTCGGTCGTCTGACCATCGAAGCCGACGATCAGCGCGTCGGGCAGACGGACGTCCAGGCAGGCCGCGGCCTCCGCGCGATCGGTCGCCGTGCGGCATTCCATGCCTTCGCGCGCCAGCAGGCGCGAGATCATGCCGCGATCGGCCGCGTCGGCGTCAACGATGAGAATGTCGGCGGGACGGGTTGGACGCGTGGGCGTCTCGATCTCGTGGCGCCAGCCGTCGACCGTGGACGGCGGCACGCCGGCAAAGGCCAGCTCGATGGCGTTCACGAGCGACTTCCAGCGCGCGAGATCCGCGGGCGCGACGGGCTGGACCTGACGCCAGCGCTCGTGGCACAGCTCCTCGCCCTGCCGCGCGAACGCGGCGACCTGGAGGTGTCCGAACGTCAGCGCGGTGCCGGCGAGCCGGTGGAAGGCGCGCTTCAACTCACCGAGCGCCTCGGAATCCTTCGGACGGTCGCGCAACTGCGCGAGGCCGAGCCGCAGGCCTTGCAGGCGGGACGGCACCCCCAGCATGAAGTCCTTGGCCAGGGTGCCGAACTCGTCTTCCCAGGACGGTTCCTTCATTCTGCATCCCTGCGCTGGGGGTACGCGCGTGCCCACATGATGCGGCAGGGTCCGGCGGCGATGCAATGCCGATCGACGCTCACGCGGCGCCGATCGTCGCTCGTGCGGTCCCTTGAACGCTGGCGCAGGCTCGATGGTCGCGCGCGGCGCGGGCGGCACTCATGCGGGCACGAAGAGCGTCAGCGCGAACTGGCCCGCGGCGTCGACCCACTGGTGGTTGATGCGCAGGCCGGCGTCGGCGCCCATCGCCTGGAGATCGTGCAACTGATACTTGTAGGAGCTTTCCGTCCAGATGGTCTCGCCCGCCTCGAAGCGCAGATCGAGATTGAGGTGATCGATCGTGACGCTCTGCGTGTGGCGGCTGACGAGATGCATCTCGACGCGGGAGTGGTCCGCGTCCCACTCGATGCGGTGATCGAACGCGTCGATGGGGAAATTCGCATCCAGCTCGCGGTTGATCCGGACGAGCAGGTTCTTGTTGAACGCGGCGGTGACGCCGAGCGGATCGTCGTACGCGAGCCGCAGGCGTTCGATCGGCTTGACGAGGTCCGCGCCGAGCAGGAAGGCGTCGTGCGGTTCCATCGCGCCGCTGATCCGGCGCAGGATCGACGCGGCCACGGGCGGGTCGAAGTTGCCGATGTTCGATCCGAGGAACAGCAGCAGCATGCGGCTGCCGAACGGACGGATGCGTGCGAGGCCCTGGACGCCGTCCTCGTACGCGGCGGTGTCCGTGGTGACGCGCCAGTCGCCGGTCTGGCTGACCGCGCGTGACGCGGCGCGGAGCGCGTCGTGCGAGACGTCGACCAGGTGAACCTGCCGCAACGTCCGCGGATGCGCGAGGCCGCGCGTCAGCGCGACGAGCTTCTCGCCGCTGCCGGGACCGAGCTCCACGAGCAGATCCGGATCCGCGGCCAGCGAGATGTCACGCGCGTGCGCGGCGAGCAGGCGGTGCTCGGCGCGCGTCACTTCGTACCACGGCAGGTGGCAGATGGCGTCGAACAACGCGGAGCCGAGCGTGTCGTACAGATAGCGCGCGGGCAGCGTCTTCCGGGGCGACGTCAGGCCGCGCAAGACGTCGTCCGCGAACGCGTCCGCGACGGGTTCGATCACTCGCTTCATTGACGCTGCGCGCATCGTAAGGCTCCTTGGTCTGTCGATCGACGCGTGTATCCAGGGGATGGCTGTCGGTGGTTGCGCGCGTGCGTGACGTCCGATGTTACTTGACGGGCGTCACGCAGCGGAATGCGGCGTAGACGTACGGATAGTTCGGCCGGAACCAGTTGCGCAGGCTGCGGCGCAGCAGCGGCTTCGCGGTGACGGGTGACGCGCCCTTCATCACGAAATGCTGGTTGTCGAAAAAGTCGGCCGAGTACTCGGGATACGAGGGCATCGCCTGGAAGCCCGGGAAGCCGGCGAACGGCGTGCTGGTCCACTCCCAGCCGTTGCCCAGCAGGTCCTCGACGCCCCACGCGCTCGCGCCCGCGGGCCGCGATCCGACCGGCACGGGATCCCAGCGCTCGAAGTCGAAGTTGCCGTGCGCCGCGGTGGGAGCGTCCTCGCCCCACGGATACGAGCGTTCGACGCCGGACGGCGTACCGAACGCGGCACGGTGATACTCCGCTTCCGTCGGCAGCCGCGCGCCGCGCCAGCAGGCGTATGCGCTCGCTTCGGCGTGGCTCACGTAGACGGGCCACGCAAGCGGCAGCGGCAGCAGATCGAACTGGCCGCGCCAGAGCCACGGGCCGCGGCCGTTGGCGGACGGGTCGCGTTCCCAGAAGAGCGGATGCGTCACCTGTTGTTCGGTGCGCCAGCGCCAGCCTTCGGGCGTCCACCAGTCGGGGCGATCGTAGCCGCCGGCGTCGATGAACTTCAGGTAGTCGGCGTTCGTGACATTGAAGACGTCGATCTCGAACGCGGGCACATCCACCTGCAGCGACGGGAACTCATTGTCCCAGCCGAAGGCGATGTCGCCGCGCTCGGCGCCCAGCGTCGCGCGGCCGGCGGGCACGCGCACGACGCGCGGCGAGGGCGGACGCGCGTCCACGTCGGCGGCGGGCGGCGATCCGGGACGCCGCTTCATGTCGAGCGGCAGCCGGTGCCACATGTAGAGCAGCGTTTCCTGATGCAGCGCTTCGTGTTCGAGGAACGTGAAGATGCCCTCGGCGCGATCGAGCACCGGATGGCCGGGCAGCGCGAGCGGCTGCGTTTCGAGCGCGCCGCGCACGAGGCGATCCGCGGCGTCCGCGTACTTCTCCACCTCGCCGCGCGTCGGCCACAACAGTGCCGCCTGCCCGTTCACCTGCTCGTCATCGGGATCGATGCCGCGCGCGAAGAGCCGTTCGAGGCGTTCGTCCACGCCGCGCTGGCCGAGGCCGCGCTTGATGAACGTGTTCACATTGAAGGCCGGAAGATGGCCCTCATAAAAGACAATCGGATGCCGGAGCGCGATGGGCTGCGTGTAATATGCGTTCGATTCCAGCAGATCGAAGATCGTGCCGGTACGCTCGCGGTTGAGGTCGAACCAATCGAGAAAACGGGAGCGATCCATCGGGGCGTTCGTCATCGTTCCTGGAGCGACTTCGGCGGCGCGTGTTGTGCGGCACACCGCCGGATGAAGGGGTCTGTGTCCGGACGTATCTTCGAATGATACGCCGACGCTGCAAGCCGTCTCAAGGAAGAGACGCGGCCAGGCGCACAAACGATGCACCTGGCCGCGAAGAGCGAAGGATTATATTGATGTTACGGAACCGCCGGGCTACTGCTGGCTGCCGGTCGGGGCGCACGTCGCCGACACCATCTTCACGGACGCGACGTTGAATTCACCCTTCACGGACGAGGCCATCGCACCGGCCTGATCCTGACCCGTCTGCGGCGTCGGGGTCGAGTCGCTCGAAGCCGTCGGCATGTTGCTCTTCGCACCCCACGTGCCCGTCACTTCGACCGTGTGGCCCACGTGGGCCGCGAGGTCAACGGACGCCGGAGCACTGAGCTTCACGCTCTTGGCCGCCTTGTCGGAGGCCGCGCCGTCCTTCTTCGCGTTGGTCAGCTGGAAGCTGCCAGGGGCCGTGCCGGCCGCAACGCATCCCGTCAACTTCGCTTCCTTGTCCATGCGTGCCGTGTCGGGCGGAGCCGTCTGCATGGTCGGAGGATTCGGAGACGTCGGGGGCTGTTGCGGGGCCGGCGTCGTCTGGGCGGACGCACTCAGGGCGACTCCGAGTACCGCTGCGAGACACATTCCAGAGATGTTGCGATTCATGAGTTTCTTCCTCCTGCCTATCGGTTAGTCTTGCGTCCGAAGCGCGTTGATTACGGTCACTGCCGCGCCGCGCATTTGCCGGCGCGACTCGCTTGACGACATCCCTAAGTGCAGGATGCGGGCCAGTTCCCGCGCCATTCCACTAAGTGCTTGAGAAGACAGGCACAATTGGTCCGCGCGCGTTACCTCATCGCATGAGTGGACGAGATGGTCTGTCAGTGCGTCATACAGCAGCGATGTGTAGCTTTGACGCAGTCGATGCACGAGGGCCTCAGCGGTTGCGAGTCTCGATTGACCTGACGCCTCTTTCATCGATCGCCGCGTGTGTCGGCATCGACGACAGCGCGTGCATCATGACTGTCGATCCGTTGCATCAGGTTGGAAGCACGACAGGCTACACGTGTGAAACCGTTGTTGTCACGGATTGCGCGGACGAGGCGGATGCGGCGGGCCGGCTCGACCGGAGCCCGATCGTGATACCTTCAAGATCCATCCTGACGCTGAGTCGCCGTGCGCAGCCCAGCCGCCGTGCCCGCACGGAGGCATGCGCGACAAGAGGCCACGCACGGAAGACCCAAGGCGGGAGGGCCGGCGGCGCGACGCCCAAGCGCGAAAGTGGCGGAACTGGCAGACGCGCTGGACTTAGGATCCAGTAGCCGTAAGGCTGTGGGGGTTCGACTCCCCCCTTTCGCACCAACCGTGACAGGTACACTCGCCCTCGCATGCCGCGGACGCATCTCGGCGTCCGGCCAGGATGACGCATGCCAGCAGGTGTCCGACACGCGGCGCGTTCGCCGAGGGAATGAAAACGAGAGGGAACTATGGCCGGCGCGCCCGGGGAGCCCGTGCGACGCGCCGGTCTGCCGGGCAGTCTCCGTGTGGCCCCTCGTGCCACCCAATCCATGCGGCCCCCTCCTGCGGCCAACGGGGGTCTGCGCACCGGACCCTGGACACGCGCCTGCCGGAAAAGGCAGAATGGACGGATTGCACTGTGCCAAGGTCGGCGCCGATCCCGACAGGTCGGCCTCGGACTGCGCGCGCGACACGCGTCCGGGCTATCGGCGGCGGCGGACAGGCGGCGCGGCATCGCGGCACAGCATCACGGGACAGCGCGCGTCATGAGCCGTCGCGCGTCGCAGGCGACAGCGCAGCACGGACAGCAGCGCATCACAGACAGCCCGGGTCACAGATAGCACCGAGCCGTTCTCGTAACAAGCACAGAGTCCTCGACGAGCCTCAACGGGACTTCGGATCCGTGGCCCTGCCGGCGCGGAATCGCCGCCCCTCGTCGCATCAACACGCATCCCCCGCACGCCGACACGGTTCAGCCGTCATCATCACCCTGAGAAAAGCCTCGGCACGACCGAGCCCAATGCCATGAAGGTCGAATTCACCGACGTCAGTGAGACCCAGAAATCCGTGGCCGTCGAGATCCCGACGGAAGTCGTAGGCGGCGAGATCGAGCGCGTCGCGAAGCAGTACGCGCGGTCCGCGCGCCTGCCTGGCTTCCGCCCCGGAAAGATCCCGGCCAAGGTCATTCGCCAGCGCTTCAAGCAGCAGATCCTGCACGACGTCGCGCACGACCTCATTCCGCGCGCGGTCGAGAGCGCGCTGCGCGAGCGCGGCGTCGAGCCCGTCGACACGCCGAACATCACCGACGTCACGCTGGAAGAAGGCCAGCCGCTGACGTTCACCGCGGCGTTCGAAACGACGCCGCCGATCGATCCGGGCGACTACGGCACGCTGGCGCTGCACCGCGCGCCGATCGCGATCGACGCGGCGCAGGTCGATCGATCGCTCGAACGCCTGCGCGAGAACTTCGCGCGCTTCGAGCCCATCGAAGACCGCGGCGCCGAGCAGGGCGATTCCGTCGTCATGCAGATGACCCGTCGCGTCGTCCTGCCTGAATCCGAAGCGGGCGCGGAGCCGGAGAAGCTGGAGAACGTCGCCGTTGAAATCGGCGCGCCCGCGAACCCGCCTGGATTCGACGAGCACCTGCTGGGGCTGAAGACGAACGACGAAAAGACCTTCCGTGTGACGTTTCCGCCGGACTACCCGGTGGACACGCTGGCGGGCCGGGAATTGGAGTATGCGGTCCAGGTGACGGGGCTCCGGCGTAAAGTCCTCCCGAATTTGGACGATGAGTTCGCCAAGGACCTGGAGTACGAGTCGCTGGACGCGGTGCGTCAGAAGGTTGACGAGAACCTGCGGCAGGAAGCGCAGCGCAAGCAGCAGCGCGATCTGCGCCAGGAGCTGCTGCAGCAGCTCGCGACGCGGGTGACGTTCGACGCGCCGGAGCCGCTGGTGCGGCGCGAAATGGATCGCCGCGTCGAGGAATTCGTGCGGCAGTTGATCGATCAACGCGTCGATCCGTCGCGGACGTCCATCAACTGGGAAGAAATGCGCGAGCAGCAGCGCGATCCGGCAACGGAAACGGTCAAGTGCGCGCTGGTGCTGGACGAGATCGCGCGGCGCGAGCAACTGGCCGTAGAAGACGCGGAGATCGACCAGGAGATCGAGCGCTTCGCGGCGGGCGCGGGGCAGCCGGCGCCGGAGGTGCGGCAGCGGCTGGAGCAGGAGGGCGCGATATCACGTATTTACACGGGGTTACGGCGGGAGAAGGCGATTGACTTCGCGTTATCGCGTGCTACAATTCACGAAGGTTGATCGGCGCGCCGGGGTCAGACGGCTTCCGCGCCCATCGACTGGCCCCCCGCTCCCCTTTGACGCACGCGCTGTTGACGCACGCAACGCCCTTGACGCCCTAGACGTAAGCCATTCAGAGACGCCCGGCGGCTTGTTGACGTCAGCGCCCGTTCACACAGCCCGGTGACCGCGTTCCCCGATTGACATGTTCCGAATCTGTTCCGAATCCGTCTCCGGACGTTGAGCCATATATGAGCGAACCACGGATGCAGTTGATTCCCATGGTGGTCGAACAGACCAATCGTGGGGAGCGTGCGTACGACATCTACTCGCGCCTGCTGAAGGACAGCATCATTTTCATCGGCACGCCGATCGACGATCAGGTCGCGAACCTGGTGATCGCGCAGATGCTGTTTCTGGAAGCCGAAGATCCGGATCGCGACATTATTCTGTACATCAATAGCCCTGGCGGCGTGGTGACGGCGGGGATGGCGATCTATGACACGATGCAGTTCATCAAACCGGATGTGGCGACGTACTGCATCGGGCAGGCGGCGTCGATCGCGGCGGTGCTGCTCGCGGCCGGCACGAAGGGCAAGCGTTACTCGCTGCCGAACTCGCGCATCCTGATCCATCAGCCGTGGACGCAGGGCCTCGGCGGCCAGGTCACCGACATCGACATCCACGCGCGTGAGTTGCTGCGCACGCGCGATCGCCTGAATCAGTTGCTGGCGGGTCACACGGGCCAGCCGCTGAAGCGCATCCAGGACGACACCGAGCGGGACTACATCATGTCCCCCGATCAGGGCAAGGAATACGGTATTATTGACGATGTCATCCGTAAACGTGCGTAGGATCGCGGCCTGGCCGTCATGTCGTCCCCGCCTGCTGTGCCGTGCGGAGGGGGGACGCGGCACCGGGCGAAACGCGCTCCTGAACCGTTTCGGAGAAGTCGCGCGGACGCGGACGTGCCATGATGGTCGGAATCGCGAGCGCGCCGATTGCAGGATCGATAAAGGCGGGATCGGCCCCGCCTGTGCGCCTCTGACACAGTATGCCGCGACGAAGCCGGACGCTGTGTTGTTGACAGACGCGGGTTGACAGACGGGGGCCGCGCGCGGCAGGAACCGCACCGCTGAGAAGGCGCGTCGTAAGGATACGGCGAGTGGTGCTGACGGGACCGAGCGAGATGAGGTCATAGTGAAGAAGAACGGCGATTCAGAAGTGTTGCGTTGCTCGTTCTGCAACAAAGATCAGAACGACGTCCGGAAACTGATCGCCGGTCCGACGGTGTTCATCTGCGACGAATGCGTCGAAGTCTGCAACGACATCATCGCGGACGACAGCCGTTTCGACACGCGCGCCGCGGCGGGCGCCCGCTCGTCGCTCCCAGTTCCGCAAGAGATCAAGAAGTTCCTGGACGAATACGTCATCGGTCAGGAGCAGACGAAGAAGAAGCTCGCCGTCGCGGTTTACAACCACTACAAGCGGATTGAGATTCAGAAGGCGTCGAAGAGCCGGCACGAAGTCGAGCTGAACAAGTCGAACATCCTGCTGATCGGTCCGACGGGTACCGGCAAGACGCTGCTCGCGCAGACGCTCGCGAAGCTGCTCTCCGTCCCGTTCACGATCGTCGACGCGACGACGCTGACCGAAGCCGGGTACGTCGGCGAGGACGTCGAGAACATCATCCTGAAGCTGCTGCAGGCCGCGGGCGGCGACATCGAGAAGGCGCAGCAGGGCATCATCTACATCGACGAAGTCGACAAGATCTGCCGCAAGGACGAGAACCCGTCGATCACGCGCGACGTGTCCGGGGAAGGCGTTCAGCAGGCGCTGCTCAAGATTCTCGAAGGCACGGTCGCCAACGTGCCGCCGCAAGGCGGCCGCAAGCATCCGCATCAGGAATTTTTCCAGGTCGACACGACGAACATCCTGTTCATCTGCGGCGGGGCGTTCGTTGGTCTGGACAAAGTGATCGAGCGCCGCATCGGGCGCAAGACGCTCGGCTTCAAAGCCGACGTGAAATCGATGCGCGGACGTGACGTCGGCTCGACGCTCGAGCTGATCGAACCGCAGGATCTCATCCGCTACGGCCTGATTCCGGAGTTCGTCGGGCGGCTGCCGGTCGTCGGCACGCTCCACGAACTGGACAAGCCGGCGCTCATCCAGATCCTCACGCAGCCCCGGAATGCCATCACCCGTCAGTATCAGCGCCTGTTCGAGTACGAGAACGTCAAGCTCCGCTTCACCGACGATGCGCTGGAAGCGATTGCGGAGCTGGCGCTACAGCGCAAGATTGGCGCGCGCGGGCTCCGCATGATCATCGAAAATCTCATGCTGGATCTGATGTACACCCTGCCCGGCCAGAAGAAGATCCGGGAGTGCGTCATCACCCGCGACGTCGTGGAAGCCAAAGAAAAGCCGATTACCCTGATGGAGAAGGCTGGCTAGGTCCAAGGACGGTCTTCACGCGTCGACGCGTCCTGCGGTACTCCCCGCTCGTAAACCTGCGCCAGCGATCCACTGTATTTCTATGGAAGTCTACGAAACTCTCCCGATCGTCCCCCTTCGCGACGTCGTCGTGTTCCCGCACATGATGATGCCGTTCGTCATTGGACGGCCATCTTCCATTCGCGCGTTGGAGCACGCCCTGGCGAAGGACAAGCGAATTTTCCTGGCCGCCCAGCACGACGCGGCCACTGACGATCCGCAGCCGAACGACATCTACACGATGGGCTGCATCGCCAACATCGTGCAGAGTCTCAAGCTGCCGGACGGCAACATCAAGGTGCTGGTCGAAGGCCTCGACCGCGCCCGGACGATCGAGTGGAAGGAAGACAAGGGCTTCTATCGCGTCGTCGTCAAGGTCGTGCCGAAGACGAAGGACGCGACGGGCGACATCGAAGCCACGATGACGCGCGCCGTGAATCTGTTCGAGCAGTACGTCAAGCTCTCGAACAACCTGAACTTCGACGCCATGATCGCGGCCGTCCGCGTGGACGACCCCGCGCGCCTCTCCGACACGATCGCCGCGCACATGATGATCGGCGTCGAGGAGAAGCAGAACCTGCTCGAAATCATCTCGCCACTCGAGCGCCTGAACCGCATCGCCGGTCTGCTCGAAGTGGAGGTGGACAAGCTCCAGGTCGATCGCCGCATCCAGTCTCGCGTGAAGAAGCAGATGGAGAAGGCGCAGAAGGAGTACTACCTCAACGAGAAGATGAAGGCGATCCAGAAGGAACTGGGTCGCAAGGACGAGCGCGGCAACGAAGTGGAAGAGTTGCGCAAGAAGATCGAACAGGCCCGCATGCCGGAGGAAGTCGCCGAAAAGGCCACGCAGGAACTGCGTCGGCTCGAAGCGATGCCGCCGATGTCGGCGGAAGCCACGGTCTCGCGCAATTACCTCGATTGGCTCATCGCCGTCCCCTGGCACAAGAAGACGAAGGAAAGCCGCGACCTCAAGCGCGCCGAGCAGATCCTGAACGAGGACCACTACAGCCTCGAGAAGATTAAGGATCGCATCCTTGAATTCCTGGCCGTGCGGACGCTCGTGAAGAAGCCGAAGAGCACGATCCTCACGTTCTCCGGACCTCCAGGCGTCGGCAAGACGTCGCTCGCGAAGTCGATTGCGCGCGCCACGAACCGCAAGTTCGTGCGCCTCTCACTGGGCGGCGTGCGTGACGAGGCCGAGATCCGCGGTCATCGCCGCACCTACATCGGCGCCTTCCCTGGGCAGATCGTCCAGATGATGAAGAAGGCCGGCACGATGAATCCGGTGTTCCTGCTGGACGAAGTCGACAAGATGTCGATGGACTTCCGCGGCGACCCGTCGGCGGCGCTCCTCGAAGTGCTCGACCCCGAGCAGAACACGACGTTCCTCGATCACTATCTCGACGTCGAGTACGACCTGTCGAACGTCATGTTCATCTGCACGGCGAACGTGCTCCACACGATTCCGCAGGCGCTGCGCGATCGCATGGAAGTGCTGCAGCTCGCCGGCTACACCGAAATCGAGAAGGTCGAGATCGCGCGCCGCTTCCTCTCGCCGAAGGCGGTGGAAGCGACCGGTTTGACCGAGAAGAACATCACCTTCGCGGATGATGCGTTCCAGACGATCATCCAGCGCTACACGCGCGAAGCCGGCGTCCGGAATCTCGAACGCGAAATCTCGTCGATCTGCCGCAAGGTCGCGCGCAAGGTCGTCGTGGAAGGCGCCGAGTTCAAGGAAGGCATCACGTCGGAAGTCGTCACGCAGTATCTCGGCGTGCCGAAGTACCGGCCGACGATGGGCGAACAGAAGAACGAGATCGGCATCGCCACCGGCCTCGCGTGGACGGAAGCGGGCGGCGAGATTCTCGTGACCGAAGCCACGCTGATGTCCGGCAAGGGCACGCTGACGCTCACCGGCAAGCTGGGCGACGTCATGCAGGAGTCGGCGCAGGCTGCGATGAGCTACGTCCGCTCGAAGGCCGAGGAGTTCGGCATCCCGAAGGACTTCAACAAGCGGACGGACGTCCACGTCCACGTGCCGGAAGGCGCGATTCCGAAGGACGGCCCGTCGGCCGGCATCACGCTCGCGACGGCGCTGGTCTCCGCGCTGGCGCACGTGCCGACGCGCAAGGACGTGGCGATGACGGGCGAGATCACGCTGCGCGGCAAGGTCCTGCCGATCGGCGGCGTGAAGGAGAAGCTGCTCGCGGCGCACCGCGCCGGCGTCCTGAATATCGTGCTGCCGAAGGACAACGAGAAGGACCTGGCGGACATTCCCAAGAACGTGTTGGATTCGTTGAGCATCTACATGGTGGAGACCATGGACGAAGTGCTCAAGATCGCGCTCGCCGAGCCGCTTCCGCCGCGCATTACCGCGGAACAGGCCGCCAGCGTGGAGCCCGCCGTCTCAGACGACACCATTACGCATTGATGACTGTTCCCCGTTGAAGGTTCTCGCGGTCGACTTTCTCCGGAGCGCGGCGAGCGCGGACGACTTCCCCCGGGACGGCCTCCCACAACTTGCCGTGGTGGGCCGCTCCAACGTTGGCAAGTCGACCTTGATCAACGCCTTGGTCAAGCGCATCGTCGCCCGGACCAGCGCCGCGCCCGGCAAAACACGTCACGTCAATCTCTTTCGCGTGACCCTTGCCGCCGGCGCCGGCCTCGACCGGTTTTTCCTGGCGGATTTGCCCGGATATGGATACGCGCGCGGCGGCCGCGCCGCGCAGCTGGAATTTGAAGCGCTGACGCGCGACTACTTTGCCTGCCCGGCGGCGGAGCGTGACGCCCCGCGCGGCATACCCCTGGGACCGACGGCGGTCATTCAACTCGTGGACGCCCGTCACCCAGGTCTCGACACGGACCTCGGAGCACACGCTTGGTTGATGGCGCAGGATCGGCCGGTCGCCGTCGTCGCCACGAAGATCGACAAACTCACGCGCGCGGAACGCGTCCGCGCAAAGCAGATATGGAACAATTCGCTGAACACGCCCGTGCTGCCGGTGTCGGCCGCGAGCGGCGAAGGACTGGAAGACCTGTGGACACTGATCGTCAAGCTACTACGGCCCGAGGCGGCGTGAAAGACAAGGATCGCGAAGAGCGCCCCGAGCGCGCCCCGCGTGCCGAACGAGCGGACCGCGGAGAACGCGCCGCCCGGGCGGATCGCGGCGAACGGCCGGAGCACGGCGATCGGACGGAACGGGCCGAGCGTGCGGATCGGGCGGAACGCGGGGAGCGAGCGGAACGCGGCGAGCGCGCGAATCAAGCGGAGCGGGGCACCGCGGATCGGGGTGCCGTCGAGCGAGGTGCCGCCGATCGAGGTGCTGCTGAGCGCGCCGAACGGGCGGAGCGCGCCGATCGCGTCGAGGCGGCGGAGCGGGCGGACGGCGCCGGCACGGTCGTCACGGACCTGTCGACGCTCAAGGAAATGAACATCGCCGAGCTGACGCACATCGCGAAAGAGCTCGACGTCCCGAGCGCGACCGGCATGCGCAAGCAGGAACTGATCTTCCAGATCCTCCGCGCGCGCACCGAGAAGAACGGGTTGATCTTCTCGGAAGGCGTCCTCGAAACGCTGCCGGACGGCTACGGCTTCCTTCGCGCTCCCGACTACAACTACCTCGCCGGTCCTGACGACGTCTACGTCTCGCCCTCGCAGATTCGCAAGTTCGACCTGCACACGGGCGACACGGTTTCCGGGCAGATTCGGCCGCCGAAGGAAGGAGAGCGCTACTTCGCGCTGATCAAGGTGGAGGCGGTCAACTTCGAGCCGCCCGAGCGCACCCGCGAGAAGATCTTCTTCGAGAACCTCACCCCGCTCTACCCGCAAAATCGCGTCAGGCTGGAAACCGCTCCCGACAATCTCTCGGCGCGCGTTCTCGACCTGATGGTGCCCATCGGCAAGGGGCAGCGCGGACTGATCGTCGCGCCGCCGCGCACGGGCAAGACGATGCTGTTGCAGAACATCGCGAACAGCGTCACGACCAATCATCCCGAGGTCTACTTGATCGTGCTGCTCATCGACGAGCGGCCGGAAGAAGTCACGGACATGCAGCGGTCGGTGCGGGGCGAAGTCATCTCGTCGACCTTCGACGAGCCGGCGCAGCGCCACGTCCAGGTCGCGGAGATGGTGATCGAAAAGGCCAAGCGCCTCGTCGAGCACAAGAAGGATGTCGTCATCCTGCTGGACTCGATCACGCGTCTGGCGCGCGCCTACAACACCGTCGTGCCGCCGTCGGGCAAGGTCCTGTCGGGCGGCGTGGACAGCAACGCCCTGCAGCGTCCGAAGCGCTTCTTCGGCGCGGCGCGGAACGTCGAAGAAGGCGGCTCGCTGACGATCATCGCGACCGCGCTGATCGACACCGGCTCGCGCATGGACGAAGTCATCTTCGAAGAGTTCAAGGGCACGGGTAACCTGGAAATCCACCTCGATCGGAAGCTGGCGGATCGCCGCGTCTTCCCCGCCGTCGACATCCAGAAGAGCGGCACGCGGAAGGAAGAGCTCCTCCTGCCCAAAGAAGACCTCAACCGCATCTGGGTCCTGCGCAAGGTGCTGAACCCGCTGTCCCCCGTCGAAGCGATGGAGCTGCTCATCTCGAAGATGGGCAAGACCAAGAACAACCCCGAATTCCTCGCAGCGATGTCCGGCGGCAAGTAGCGTCCGGCAGGAAGTAGCGCGCGCCGCGGCCAGCCGGCCGCGGACGATTCGCAGGGGCGAATTTCAGCGGCCTACAGCGGACGCTGGCCCGGTCAGTTCTGTCGAAGGCTCTCGGCGACGTTGCTCTTGAGGCAGCTCGCCGCAGCCCACACGAGCGTCAACCCCATCGTCATCAGGACAAGACTCACGGCCACCAGCAGGCTCGTAGCGTTCTTCGGCGGCATGACCGCGACGACCGTCCGCAGCCCGTCCTGCGTCAGCATCCACGCCACCACGCCAGCCATCGTTCCCAGGACCAGGGGCCGGATGGCTGCGCGTGTCAGACCTCCTGCCGCCTTCAACCCGGTCGCGCCCAACGCCCGCCTGACCGCCACGTCCTTCAGCCGCAGCGACAAATAGGTCATCACGGTCGCATGCAGCCCAGCCAGAAGCAGCGCCAATGACAGGAATCCCGCGGCAGCAAACAGCATGGCAGGGAATACGATGTGCGCAACCTGCTGTCGATACAACTGCCTCATCGACGTCACGACAGGAAGCGGGACGGCGCCAATCCGCTGCTGAATCACGCGACGGACGGCGTCAGGACTGACAAGTGCTCCGCCGTCGGTCCGCAGCAGCAACGACATCGTCGGCACATCCTTCGGCGGAATCGTCACGTAGACACCAGGAGCCAGATCGGTGAACGGTGTCTCGCGGCTGTCCTCGACAACACCAACAATCTCACGGCGTACGGCGTCCGGCAGTTGCACGATCTGTCCGAGCGCGCTCGTACCCGGCCAGTAGCGTTCCGCCGTCGTCCGCGTCACGATCGCCAGTGTCTCGTTCCGCGGATCGCCCTTCTGGAATCCGCGGCCCTCATGCGTCGGGATCCCCATTGCTGTGAAATAGTCCGCCGTCACCCGGCGCGTTTCTCCATCGGCGACGGTTCGATGCTCGCCAGACGAGGCGACGACCATGAAAGGCTCACGCGCGGTCGCGCCGCTGAGCGGCAGGCTGTCGACAGCGGCGGAGGCCGTCACTCCGGGGAGCCCACGCAGATCGTCAACCACGGATTCATAGAACTGACGGCGTGTGTTGTCACTCGACAAGCGATCGGAGGGGACGCGTAGTTCGACCGACAGCACTGGCGTGGTATCAAAGCCGAGAGGCGTACGGGAGAGCTCAGCGAGTGTATTGACGAGGGCCACGGCGCCGCAGGTGGCCATGACCGCGAGGGCGCTTTCGGCGACGAGCAGACCGCGTTGAAATCGCAGCCGCGAGCGGGTATCCGTCGCGTACGCCCCGCCGCCCATCGCGTCACGTCCTGTCGGCGGACGCAGCGGGAGCACGGCGCCGGCGATCAGCCCCACAAGAAGGCAAAGCGCGATCGCCGCGATGGCCGCCGACCCACTGAAGGCGGGGACACCATAGTACTGAAAATCCTGCGGCAGATTGGCTCTGGCAACGTGTCCAACAATGAACCCAACCGCGACCGCGATGACGGCGCCGATGAGACTCAGCGCGAGTGATTCCCGAACGAGTTGTGCTCTCAAGGTCGCGTGACTGGCGCCGAGAGCCGCTCGTGTCAGGAACTCACCGGTCCTGCGAGGCATGACGCCGAGGAGAAGCCCGATGAAATTCAGGCACGCGACACCGAACGCCAAGGCTGCCGCGCCGAAGACGAACCACACATTCCGGGCGCGCGTGCTGTTGAGACTGTCGTGCAAGGACAAGAGGGCCAACTGCTGGCGGACTTCCGCATGTGACGGCAACCGATCGAACACGGCCTGTCCCGCGCGCTGTGCCTGCTCGGTTGTCAGGCGTGGACGGAGTCGAGCGATCCCGAACAGGCGGCGGTTGACGGCGCCTGTCTCGACGTTTCGTGGAAGAAGGACGAGGAGGTCCGGCTGCCTGGCCGTCGGACGCGGGAACCGGAACGACGCTGGAAGTACGCCGACGATGATGAGTGTTCCCTTGTCCGTACGGATCGGCCGGCCGATCGCGGTTGGGTCTCCTCCGAATCGGGTCTTGAACAGTTCGTTCGTGATGAGCGCCGGGCGCCCATCTCCGTCGGTTTGGTCCGACGAATCGAACCATCGGCCTGCGACGGGGGGAACGCCCAATGTCGGTAGCAGGCCGCGTGAAACGCCGACGACGGTCGCGCGCGTGACGTCGACGCCGTCGAGCAGCGTGATGGAACTGCCAAAGTCGAAGCCACCGAGGCGTTCGAATGTCTCGTTGTGGGGCTGAAGTTCGAAGAGCAACCGGCTGCTGATCGTGGCGACCGGCGGTTCGGACGCCACCTGTTCTCGAAGGGCGACGAGGCGGTCCGGGTTTTCATACGGGAGGGCACGCAGAATGACGTGCTGGAGCAACACGAATGCGGCCGCCGCCACGCCCGTGCCGACGCCGAGCGTCATCACGGCTACGAGGTAGGCGCCTGGCGCAATCCGCCATCGCCGCATGACACCGCGCCAGTCCGTCAACATACGTCCTCGGATCGATCGCTGTGCCACCGGGCGGGTTCTCGCATCATGTCGCCCGTCCGGCGGTCCCCGCCACCATTCGCCGTCAGCCGCACCTGGCTCGACACGTAAACAGCTTACACGCAGTGTCCCTGGCGTTTGCCAGATCCCGGCAGCACCGCCTGGCGTAGCGATTATCACGACAGTCAACACCGACCGAGCAGAAGTAGGCCGGCTCGTCCGTCGCGGCTTCCACAAGTAACGCGCCTGCGGTGAGCGCGGCGTAGGCCGCTACGCCAAACCACAACCACACCAGGCCGTGCGTGCGAAGGACGGCGCGCACACGAGCCAGTCCGGTCCCGAGGGATTCAGCGTCGCGTGTCATTGTCTACTTGGAAACGCTCGCTGGCTCTTGCGCCAGCCGTGCGCTGAAGAAATGCTCGATCTCCTGTCGACTCCCGCCGTCGTATCCGCCTTCCCAAAGCCTGGTGACCTTCCCCTCGGCGATCACCAACGTCGTCGGCACGCTCCTCAGCTTGAAGGTCCGCGCCACATCGTCGCCAGATGCGATGTAGACCGGAAACGGCAGTGCCTGTTTGACGACGTACTCCTTGGAAGCAGCCGGCGTCAGATCGTCGGTGCCGATAACGATACCCACGATCCGATAGCGGTCCTTCACCTGATCGGCCAGAGCGGCGACGTGATCCCGATTGCGCTGACACCATTGACAGGACGGGGACATGAAATAGACCAGCATCGGCTGCGACTGCCGATCGAAGTTCAGGCTCAGCGTGGCGTTCTCGAGATCTCTCACGTCGATTGCGGAGGGACTGTCGCCGACACTCACGCGCGGTGAGGAAAGTGCTGCCTTGAGATGCCACCGGAGCTCGAACACCTGACGCCCCAACCACACGTTGAATGCGACCGAGAGCGCCAGCAGCACATTGACAAGCGTTCTCATGGGATCCTTGCGATTTGATGGACGTCAACGTCGTGCAGGCTTGCAGGCTGACGCATCGACATCCGGACACGGTCGGTGCAATCTACGACTCGTTGCAGGCTTCCTCACTGGAACTCTTGCAGTAGTTCTTGCAGGTGCGCCCGCACGGCGCTTCGCCGCCCTGCGGCACACAGCAACGCCACGCAGACGGAGATCCACAATCCGTCGTCACACTACAGCACTCCTCTTCGCCGGTACAGCCAGCCATGCCCCTGGCCGTCAAATGCTGAGGCGCGGCGGACCAGCCGCCGATCATGACGCTCGCGAACAGAATTGAGAGAAGAGCGGTCTTCATCGCAGACGCTCCTTTCATGCTGACGTTTGGCGATGCGCGTCTGGGCGCATGCGACATGAACCGCATCGAGCCTGCGGTTGACATCTGCCGATATCAGATCAGTCCGGCGCAGCCTGAATGCCTAGTCGACAATTATGCGAGATGCCCCGAGTTTGGCAGCAGTGTTATCACGCCGTCAAGATATGTGTACAGGCAATTCAGTGGGCGGGTAGATGGACGTGTGCGCCTTTCATTTGTCCGGGAAGATGAAGGAATATAAGAGCCTATGAAGTACCGCACCTTTGGACGGCTTGGATGGCAGGTCTCCGAGATCGGCTATGGCATGTGGGGCATGGCCGGCTGGACGGGGTCCGAGGATGAGCGATCGTTGGCGGCGCTCGATCGGTCCGTGGCGCTGGGCTGTACGTTCTTTGATACGGCGTTTGCCTACGGCGACGGACACAGCGAGCGCCTGCTTGGCGCGACGCTGAAGAAGCATGCGGACCAGCGTCTCTACGTCGCGACGAAGGTGCCGCCGAAGAACCGGCAATGGCCGGGCAAGGCGAGCGTTCCCATCAGCGAGGTCTTCCCGTACGACTACATCCGCAAGATGACCGAGGTCAGCCTGAAGAACCTTGGCGTCGAACGCATCGATCTGCAGCAGCTCCATGTCTGGAGCGATGCGTGGGTGGCGGACGACGGGTGGCGGCGCGCGGCGGAGGATCTGAAGCGCGAGGGCCTCATCGAAGGCTTCGGGATCAGCGTCAACCGGTGGGAACCGGCCAACGTCCTGAAGGCGCTGGAGACCGGACTCGTCGACGCCGTCCAGGTCGTCTACAACATCTTCGATCAGGCCCCCGAGGACGAGCTCTTCCCCGCGTGCGAGCGGCTGAAGGTCGCGCTCATCGCCCGCGTGCCGTTCGACGAGGGCAGCCTGACCGGCACGATGACCCGCGACATGACGTGGCCGGCCGGCGATTGGCGCAACCTGTATTTCACGCCGGCGAACCTCAACGAGACGCTGGACCACGTCGAGCGCCTCGAACACATCGTGCCGACCGACAGCAGCCTGCCGGATCTGGCGCTGCGCTTCATCCTGCACCACCCGGCGATCTCGACGGTCATTCCGGGCATGCGGCGCCTGGCGCACGTCGACGCGAACCTGGCCAGCAGCGACGCGCCCGCCCTGGAGCCCCGGCTCCTGGCCGCCCTGCGCCAGCACCGCTGGGACCGGACGCACGAAATCCCGTAAGACCACGGAATCCCGCACTCCGCGAAACCACGCTGTCGTCGTCACTTGCGCGGACCGGCCGCGCCATCCGGGGTGAAGCTCCGGTGAACCTGGCCGCGGCCGCCGGGCGTCTATATGACAGCGAACGGCGGCCCGTGCTAATATCTGTTGTTTGGCTCGGCTCGACGGAAGCCAGGAAGGAGCACCACGTGAAGGAAGGCATTCATCCCAAGTACCACGAGGTCGAGGCGCGCTGCGCCTGTGGCGCGACCTGGAAGACCCACTCGACAAAGTCCGAGCTGCACCTGGAAATCTGCTCGAACTGCCACCCGTTCTTCACGGGCCGGCAGAAGCTGATTGACACCGAGGGACGCGTCGAGCGGTTCACGCGCAAGTACGGCGCGCAGACGGTTGCCCAGCGCAAGGTGAAGAAGCCCGGCGCGCAGTCCGCGGCATCGTAGCCTCGCGGCGCCACACGGTGCCCGCTGTGGATGTCTCACCGAGGCGCTCACAGCATCGCGTGATCGACGCGATCAGTCGATCAACCAGGCGGTCTCCGGACCGCCTTCGGTTTTTCTGGCAATCTTCCGCTTCAATCGATCCAGCCGATAGCGGACCTCCTCGCGGCCGCGCACGTCGCGCTCCGTCGCGAGGGCTTCGAACGCCCACTGCTGCGCGGAATCCAGATCCCGCGCGCGATGCTCATAATGCACGGCCAGCGCTTTCTGCGCTTCCCGCCGGATGACATACGGCGTCATGCGTGACGCCACCAGCGCCCGCCACACCTCCGCCGCCTCCTCATACCGCCGGCTCCGCCGCAGCCATCGCGCCAGGAAGAAGCGCGCCTCGGCCTTCAGCGTCTCCGTCGCATCGACGCGATCCAGCACCGCCCGCAGACACGACTCCGCACGCGGGCCGTCGCCGCGCTGCAGCAGTTCGCGGCCGAGCGCGAAGCACTCCTGCGCGTCCGCCGCGGCGTCGAGACCTTCGCGAATGAGCCGCATCGCGCGCGCGGTCACCATCGCCAGCGACAGCAGGTCCAGCCGGTTGTGATGCAGCACCGGCTCGAGCACGGACGCGTTGCCGTAGCGGACGTAGTCGAAATAGCGGCCGGGGATCTCGAACCCGGGGACGTCGCCCACGCGCTCGACGCCGAACAGGTCGCGCTCCAGCAACACCAGGCGGCAACTCGCGTCCCCGTCGTCCATCCGTCCGCGCCACAGCCGGCGCGACAGGTGGAGCATGTCCAGGTGCGCCAGCTCGGACCAGGGCGGTGTCAACCGGTGGAACAGCCAGCGCGTCTCCATCACCGGCAGGTCGAACGTGCGGCCGTTGTAGGTGACGAGGCAGCCTTGATCGGCGAGGACCTGCGTGACGCCGTGCAGCATCGCGCGTTCGGCCGAAAAGCCTTGCAGCAGGAACTGACGCGTGCGGAAGTGGCCGTCCTCGAAAAAGCCGCAGCCGACGAGGAACGCGACCGTGCCGGCGCCGCCGCTCAGGCCGGTCGTTTCGAGGTCGAGGAAGAACGGCGACATGCCGGTCTTCTCGATGTCGCGCACGCCGCTGAGATCCTCGTTCCGCAGCGCCGCCGATCCCACCTGCCAGCGTCCGTGCCAGTCATCCGACTCGAACACGCGATCGACCACCACGCAGCGGCCAGCGGGCGTGTCGAGCCATTGGGCGCCCGCGAGCGACGGCAGCTCGTGGTGCGTCGGCAGCGGCAGGCCCGTATGATCGACCGGCTCGTACGTCAACTCGCGCGGCGGTGCCGGCGCGGGCGCGCCGGCGGACCGGCCGGCGCTACCGCGAATCAGCTCGCGAAGACGTTCGAGATTCGCCATGAGCCCAGATAACGAGAACCGTGCGACGAGAACAGGACGACGAAGACGAGAACGAGACGGCTAAAACGGGACGATATCGGCTGACGGCGGCGCGTCGCCGCCGAGCCGGGTCAGGAGATCCAGCGCGACGCGTTTCGACAACGGCCCCGTCTCGCCCACCGGCCCGACGCACGACGGACAGCCGTTCTGACAGGGACAGCCGCTCACCAGCTCGCGCGTCGCGGACAGCAGCCGATCCTGCATGCGGAACAGCGGCGCGCTGAAGCCGATGCCGCCCGGATAGTTGTCGTAGATGAAAATCTGCGGCTCGACCTGTTCCGCGGACGGCGCCGCCACCTGCCCGCGGCCCGGTTCCTGTCCCGCGTTCACGGACACGCCGACGTCCCGTCGATCGCACATCAACAGCAATTGTGCGATGTTCTGCATCGCGTACGCCAGTCCGCTGACGCCGTCGCGCCGATCGTCCAGCGCGTACGGCAGGCGCTGCATGATGGACGCGGGGATCGTCAGCCAGTACGACGTCGTGTGCATCTGCTGTTCCGGCAGATCGAGCTCGCCCGAGCCGACATTCTCGTTCGTGTAGAACCGGATCTTCTTGAAGCCGACCACGCGCGAGACGACATGGACCTCGCCGTGGCTGCCCGCGCCCGTCTCCAGCTCCAACTCCGCCACGCCATCTGGCGGAGTCTGCGTCCGGGCCAGCGCCATCGACTCGAACGTATCGAGGATCGTCACCTTCGAGTAGGTGATGGCGTCCGTATAGTAGTCGCAATCCACTTCGCGCACGTAGGCCTTGCGGCCCTCGAAGTCCAGCCGTTCCACCTGAAAGAGTTGACCCTCGATCAGATAGATGGCCTTCTCGTGCAGCGTGGACGGCGCGCTGGTGAAATCGGTCTCGCCGATGACGCGCGGCTCGCGCGTGTTGTCGACGATGACGAAGTTATCGGAGGAGATGGATCGCAGGCTGACGGCGTCCGCCGGATACGACTCGTGCGTCCAGTTCCACACATCGTCTGCCTGATGGACGAAGCCCTCTTCCCCCAGGACGCCGAGAATCGGCTGGACGTCCTCGCGGCCGAACCGTTCGTCCGTGCGGAACGGCAGCTCGAACGCCGCGCACTTGAGATGATCGAGCAGGATCTGCAGGTTGTCCGGATTGATCAGCGCGTGCTCGGGCGACGCGCCGAAGAAATACGACGGATGCCGCACGATGAACTGGTCCAGCGGCGCGCTCGACGCGACCAGCACCGCGGCCGACCGGCCGGACCGCCGGCCCGCGCGGCCCGCACGCTGCCACGTCGCGGCAATCGTCCCCGGATAGCCGGCCATCACCGACACGTCCAGCGCGCCGATGTCGATCCCCAGCTCCAGCGCGCTCGTCGACACGACCGCGCGCACGCCGCCGTCGCGCAGTCCGCGTTCGATCTCGCGCCGCCGGTTCGGCAGATATCCGCCGCGATATCCGCGCACGAACTCCGGCGCGCCCGGCTGCGTCTGACACGCGTCCCGCAGATACGTCGTCAGGATCTCGGTGGACAGGCGGCTCTGCGCGAAGACGATGATCTGCAGATTGCGCTGCAGGAACTCCAGCGAGACGCGGCGCGTCTCGGAGAGATACGACCGGCGGATGCCGAGCTGCTGGTTCACGACCGGCGGATTGACGAACAGGAAGAACTTCTCGCCGCGCGGCGCGCCGCTCGCGTCGATCAGCGTCATCGATCGCTCGGTGAGCCCTTCGGCCAGTTCCACGGGATTCGCAATCGTCGCGGACGTGCAGATGAACGTCGGATCCGACCCGTAGTGCCGGCAGACTCGCGACAGCCGCCGCAGGATGTTCGCGAGGTGGCTGCCGAACACGCCGCGATACGCGTGCAACTCGTCGACGATGACGTAGCGCAGGTTCTCGAACAGCTTCGCCCAGCGCGGATGATGCGGCAGAATCCCCGAGTGCAGCATGTCCGGATTGCTGAGGACGATGTGCGCGCGGGTGCGGATCGAGCGGCGCGCGTCCTGCGGCGTGTCGCCGTCGTAGGTGAAGACGCCAATCTCCGGCCGCTGCAGCGCGGCGTCTCCGCCCATTTCGTCAGACGACGCGGGTTCGTCAGGCGACGCGTCGGGCGCCGCCAGCAGCTCCGCGAGGCCGTGCAGTTCCGCGAGCTGATCCTGCGCGAGCGCCTTCGTGGGGAACAGATACAGCGCGCGGACCGCCGGATCCTTCAGGATGGCGGACAGCACGGGACCGTTATAGCAGAGCGTCTTGCCGGACGCCGTCGGCGTGATGATGACGACGTGGCGGCCGTCGAGCGTGTGAGCGAACGCCTCGGCCTGATGCGTGTAGAGCTGCTCGATGCCCTTTGCGCGCAGCGCCTGGATCAGGCGGGGATCGATGCCGGGCGGGAACGGCGCATACGACGCGGTCCGCGCCGGGATGTGGTGGACCGCGGTGATCACCCGGTCCGGGTCGACGGCCTCGTGGACCAGCACGGGCGTCGAGGGCTCCGCCGGAGCGGACGGCGGCTGCCGGACCTCGCGCCCCGCGCCCAGCCGCGTCAACGCCTCCGTCAGCGCCTGTTCTTTGTTCGATCTCGACGGCAACCCGGCAAAGGGCAAGGACGCAACCATGTGCGGATCGATGGTAATCACCCTGGTCGAGTCGATCAAGAGGCGAAACCATTCCAGGCCAAAGGTTTTTCGCGGCGATGCCGGCGCCAGGCGGCCACGCGGCGGACGCGGCGTCAGCAGGGGCGTAGGTGACAAAAAGAGACCGGGCGCACTCGCGTACGGCCGAGCCTGATGATACGATCCGTCCGGTTTCGGACGGTATGACAGACTCTCCCATCCGCTCGCACGTCGGAGTCGCCGTTGGCTTCGTCCTGCTCGGGCTGCTTTTCACCTGGCCGCTGCCCCTGCATCTTTCCACCCATCTGACGGGGGCGCCCTCCGGCGACACCGGCGTGTACGTGTGGAACCTGTGGGTCTTCTGCCACGAGTTGATGCAGGGCCGGCTCCCCTTCTACACGTCGTCCATCCTGACGATGGGTGAATTGCAGCCGGTGAATTTGAGCCTGCACAACTACACGGCCTTCGCGAACGTCCTGGCGCTGCCGTTCCTGCCGTTCTTCGGCATCCTCTCGACCTTCAATGCGATCTACATCGTCAACATCGCCCTGGCCGGCTATGCGATGTACCTGCACCTGCGCGGCTTGACGGTCCGCGTCGCGGAGTCGTGGCTGGGCGGCGCGCTCTTCGCCGTGTCACCGGTGCTGATCGCGCGCGGCACGGCGCACTTCAGCCTCGTCGCGGCGGCGCCGCTGCCGATCTTCGCGATGTTCATGACGCGGACGCTGGTCCACCACCGCCTGCGCGACGCGATCTTCGCCGGGCTCACGGTCGCGTGGGCGGCGTTCTGCGACGCGTACTTCGCCGTCTACTGCGTCATCATCGCCGCGTTCACGCTGGTGGCGCACGTCCTGCGCGTGCGGCGCGCGTCGGGCGCGCCGGCGCTGCAGCGCATCACGGCGACGCGGATGGTGGACGTCGCGCTGGTCATCCTCGGCGGATTCGTCATCGGCATGCTGTTCCGCGGCGGCCGCGAGGTCATGCTGTTCGGGATCAAGATCAGCATGCGGACGCTGTATACGCCGATGCTGGTCTTCAGCGTCCTGGCCGTCGTGCGGCTCATGCTGACGTTCCGCCCGCGCTTCAGCCTGCAACTGGATCGCCTCCGGCCGGGGCTCGCGACGCTGGGCGTGGCCGGCATCCTCGCGACCGCGCTGCCGCTCGCGCCCGTGCTCTACGCGTTCGGCGAACGCATGCTGAGCCACGATCAAGGGCATCCGCCGACGTACTGGCGCAGCAGCGCGCCCGGCGTGGATCTTCTCGCGTTCTTCATGCCCAACCCGAATCATCCGTGGTGGGGCCAGTTCTTCACGGACTACATCATCGCGTGGTCCGGCCGCGCCGACGGCTTCCCCGAATTCACGGCGGCGATCCCCTTCACGGCGCTCGGCGTGATCGCGTTCGCGTGGTGGCGCGTGGGCTGGCGTCCAGGTCCGGTGATCATCGTCTTCATCGGCTTCTTCGCGCTCCTGGCGCTCGGCCCGTTCATCCACGTCGCCGGCTACAACACGCACATCCCGACGCCGTGGGCGCTGCTCCGCTACGTGCCGCTGGTCAATCTCGCACGGACGCCGGCCCGCTTTTCCATTGTGGTGATGTTCGGCGTCGGCGTGTTCTTCGCCCTCGCGCTGAACGCCATCGCGACGCGCTATCCAGAATGGCGCCGCACCGTGCTCGCCATCGTCGGCGTGCTGCTGCTGTTCGAACTGACGCCGATCCCGCGGCCGCTCTACTCCGCGTCCATCCCGGCGATCTACGACATCATCGAGCGCGACCCGTCGCCCGGCGTCCGCGTCCTGGAGCTGCCGTTCGGCGTGCGCGACGGCGCTTCGTCCATGGGCGACTACAGCGCGCTGTCGCAGTATTACCAGACGAAGCACAAGAAGGCGCTCATCGGGGGCTACGTCTCGCGCGTGTCGCCGAAGCGGAAGGCGTGGTATCGCAACCTGCCGGTGCTCAACGCGCTGATCACGTTGAGCGAGCACCGCGGACTGACGCCGGAGGAACGCGCGGACGCGTTGACGTCGAGCGACCGATTCCTGTCGCGCGCGCGCCTTGGCTACGTCGTGGTCGATGTCGAACGCACGTCGCCGGAGCTGCTCGCGTTCGCCACGGAGCTGCTCGGCCTGACGAAGATCGCGTCCGACGGACCGCGCGAGCTGTACGTGCCGAGAAAAGTCGAAGGCAACGTCCCCTGATCGCCCGCGCGATGATCGCCGTACGGGCGATCGCTCCGCCGCGACGGCCTATTCCTGTTTCCGTCGATTCCGCAGGAGCTGCGCCGCGACGCCGCTCAAGCCGATCAGGCCGACCATGTTGGGGAAGATCTGCAGCGCGTTCATCAGGTCGCCCCACGCCCACACGAGATCCACGCGCGCCGTCGCGCCGAACGGGATCAGCAGGCAATAGAGCCAGCGGTACGGCAGCGTGACCTTGCGTCCGAGCAGGTATTCGAGGAACTGCTCGCCGTAATACGCCCAGCCGATCAGCGTCGTGTAGCCGAAGAGGAACACACAGAACGCGACCACCCAGCCGCCGACAACCGGCATCACCGAATTGAACCCCACCGCCACCGCCGCGGCGCTCGTCTCGCCCGACTGCCACGCGCCGGTCAGCAGCAGCACCATCGCGCTGATCGTCGACGTGATGAAGGAGACGATGAAGACTTCCATGACGGCGTTGAGGCCCTGCTGCACCGGATCCTTGCTCGCGGCCGTGCCGTAGGCGACCG
>Ga0187894_10000622_pt1 | contig 47625 bp, 23 predicted proteins | sample GBC1701081metaG_FD_136650 | JGI IMG/M metagenome (GOLD analysis project Ga0187894, IMG submission 136650) | White microbial mat communities from a lava cave in the Kipuka Kanohina Cave System on the Island of Hawaii, USA - GBC170108-1 metaG ... | reverse complement strand
GACGACTTGCCGATCATCTCGCGCACAGGCAGGCCGGTCTTCGACACGATGCGCTGCACGACGGGATACGCTTCCGGATGGACGGCGGACGCGTCCAGCGGATTCTCGCCATTGGTGATGCGCAGGAAGCCCGCGGCCTGCTGGAACGTGCGATCACCGACGCGCGGCACCTGCAGCAACTGCGCGCGGTTCGAGAACGGCCCGTGCTCGTCCCGGAAGGCGACGATGTTCTTCGCAAGAGCGTCGGTGAGGCCTGAGATGCGCGAGAGCAGCGGGGCGGAGGCGGTGTTGACGTCCGCGCCGACGGCGTTGACGCAGTCCTCGACGATCGCGTCGAGCTTCTTCGCGAGCCGCGCCTGGCTGACGTCGTGCTGGTACTGGCCGACGCCGATCGCCTTCGGCTCGATGCGGACCAGCTCCGCGAGCGGATCCTGCAGGCGGCGCGCGATGGACACCGCGCCGCGCAGCGTCACGTCGAGGTCCGGAAACTCCTTCGACGCCAGCTCCGACGCGGAATAGACCGACGCGCCGGCTTCCGAGACGACGACCTTGGTGAGCGGCAGCTCGGGGTGACGCTTGATCAGATCGCCCGCGAGCTTGTCCGTCTCGCGCGACGCCGTGCCGTTGCCGATCGCGATCAGCTGCACCGCGTGCTTCGCGCTGAGCAGCGCGAGCGTGCGCAGCGATCCTTCCCAGTCGTTCCGCGGCTCGTGCGGATAGACCGTCGACGTCGCCAGCAGCTTGCCCGTCCCGTCCACCACCGCCGCTTTCACGCCTGTCCGGATCCCCGGGTCCAGCCCCATCGTTGCGCGCTGTCCCGCGGGCGCGGCGAGGAGGAGATCGTGGAGATTGCGTCCGAAGACGCGGATGGCTTCCTCCTCGGCTTCTTCGCGCAGGCGCTGTTCGATCTCGATCGAGAGGTGCGCCATCATCTTGACGCGCCACGTCCAGCGGACGGTGTCCGCGAGCCACGCGTCCGCGGGACGGCCCTGCGCCTCGATGCCGAACCGCGCCGCGATGCGCCGCTCCGGCTCGCCCGCGATCGGCGTGCCTTCGTCATCCGGCAGCCCGACCGAGACGCGGAGGATGCCTTCATTGCGTCCGCGCAGCAGCGCGAGCACGCGGTGCGACGGGATCTGCTTCACGGCTTCCGTCGCGTTGAAGTAATCCGAGAACTTGATCCCTTCCTCTTCCTTGCCCTCGATGACCGCGGACGACCATTCGCCGTGCTCCCAGAGGAACTGGCGCAGGCCGCCGACGAGCTCCGCGTCTTCCGCGAAGGTCTCCATGAGGATCCAGCGCGCGCCTTCCAGCGCGGCGGCGGCATCGGCGACGCCCTTCTCCGCGTCGACGTACGCGGCGGCAGCCTGATCGGGCACCAGCGAGGGATCCTGCAGCAGCGCGACCGCGAGCGGCTCCAGCCCCGCTTCGCGCGCAATCTACGCCTTCGTCCGCCGCTTGGGCCTGTACGGCAGATAGAGATCCTCCAGCCGCGCCTTGGTCTCGGCGCCGTCGATGGACGCCTTCAGCTCCGGCGTCAGCTTGCCCTGCTCGTCGATGCTCTTGAGGATCGCGGCGCGTCGCTCCTCCAGCTCGCGGAGGTACGTCAGGCGCTCTTCGAGCGTCCGCAGTTGCGTGTCGTCCAGTCCGCCGGTCGCTTCCTTGCGGTAGCGCGCGATGAACGGCACGGTGGCTTTTTCGTCGAGCAGCGCGACGGCCGCTTCGACCTGCGGCACGCGGACGCCGATCTCGTCGGCAATACGTTGAGTGATGGACGTCATGAAAATCGTTCGGTGATCCTGATGTCGAATTTCTGATGTAACGGGCAACGCTGACAACATGCGGATGCTGGTCGTGCGCAGACGCGAGGCTCACGGCAGGACGATTCACAGCTTACCAAGGGATCGCCGCGAGCGCCAGACGGCGATGACGCGCACGGGGCGAGATGTCAGAAGAGATGGTGGACACGCGCGCGGCGCGATCGCGCGATCAGCGGAGGTCCTGATCAGTGGAGGCGATCGTCCGGCGGGAAGCGATCGAACCGCTGCGCCGAGCGACGGCCGCGCAGATGTCGATCGGCGAAGTCGAGAATGGCCGTCCAGTCTTCGGGCGCGAGCGCGTGTCCGCCGGACCTGAAGTGGACGCCAAGGCGATCCGCCTTCCCGAGCATTTCGTACACCGGCTTCGCGCCCAGGTACGCCTGCTTCAGCGCCATCCCATTCGTCGCGCCATCGTCCAGCGCGTCCGCCGCGATGAAGGCCCGCGGCGCGACGAGCGCAATCAGCCAGTGCTGATCGAACGGCAGCCGGTCCACCTTCCACGCAAAGTCACGGAAGCCGGGCACGAACCATTGCGGGAAGACCTCCGTCGCCCGCTCCAGCCCTTCTTTACCGCCGCGTCCTTCGCCGTTGAACCGGAACGCGCCGGTCCCGCCGCAGCCCGACCCCGCCGGCGCGACCAGCGCGAAGCGATCGTCGAAGGCGCCAGCGACGAGCGTGGCCTTGCCAAGACGGGAATGACCAACGGCCAGGAGCTTCGATCGATCGGCGAACGCCTGCGTCTGCAGATAGTCGGCCACGCGCGACATGCACCACGCCCATGCCGCGAGATCGGCCCATGTGTGGTCCGGATACGCCGGGAAGAAGCCGCTGTCGCGATAGTCCTTCCGATCCTCGCCACACTGCTGGTAGTTGAAGGTGACGATGGCGTAGCCGCGGGAGAGGGCGTCGGCGTAGAGCGTGACGGCGTGTTCGGGCTGCGCCATGCGCTCGGCCATCTCGCGTCCACGCGCGCGGCGCGCGATCTGCTCCGGCGTCGCGTCGCCGGCCGCGGGCGGCACGGGTGGCGGCGGCGTGCCCGGCGTCGGGAAGAACGACGGCTGGACGATCGTCGGGAACGGCCCGGCGCGCCGCGCGGGCGTGAACACCGCAACGTCAAAGCCAAGGCGCGATTGCGGTCCGAACGACAGACGCACCTGCTGGAACGCGACGCGATTGTCCGCCACGCGGCGCGACGCGACCACGCGTCCCGTCACGTTGCCCGGCGGCGGCGGCGCGACGCCCAGCATGTAGTACTCGAGGATGCGCTTCATCTCGGTGCGGCGCATCGTCCACTGCCGCCTGGACGCGACGCCGCGCCCGTTCTCGAAGCGCAGCGGGTCCGGCAGCGCCGTCTTGACCGGCAGCGCTTCCACGGCCGGCATCGGCTGCGTGCGGATCTGCCCGTGCAGCGGCGGCGCCACGACGGCCGTCAGCGCAAGCGCCAGCACGACGAGACCGGCGCGGGCGCCGAGGCCAGTGGTCATGACCGGTCCGTGCCTCCGTCCGCGAGGTCCGGCACGTCCTCGATGCGCAGAAATACCTGCTTGCCGTGCGACGCGGCGAGCGCGACCATCTCGTCCGCGCCCGTGGACGGCCCGCCGACGCGCACGCAGGCGTCGCATCGCGCCACCAGAAGCCTGGAAATAGGGTGGAAAATCTCGTTGAAGACCGCATCGCCGATCGCCGTCGAGCCCGCCTCGGCAATCAGCGGCAATGCCAGCGCTTCACCGGTCACAGGGATGTGCCCGCGGCGGAACAGCGTCAGCGCGGCACGGTTCATCGCGGCCATGTTGCGCGCGATGAGCGCCGGGTCGTCGTTCGTCCCCGAGCGGTAAGGGCCTGCCACGAGAATCAACAGTGCACGTGCGTCCATGACTCGAAACACTCCATCCGTGGAATGACGCCGTGTGTACTCAGGCTACGACCGCGACGCCAGATCGACTACTCTATCGCAACGACCCCCAAGTGACAGACCGGTCGATCGATCGTCTTGCGCTATGACACAGCCGCCGATGGCCGCCGGAACACGGGGCGCGTCCCGCGTCCTGTCCGTGGACCTGCTCCGTGGACTCGATGTCTTCCTCATGCTGTTCGTGAACGAGATCGCCGGCGTCCACGGGACGCCCGCGTTCCTCAAGCATGTGGGCGCCGACGCCGACGGCATGACGATCACCGACATCGTCTTCCCCGCGTTCCTCTTCCTCACCGGCATGGCCATTCCGCTGGCGCTCGGCGGACGCCTGCGCCGCGGCGAGCCGCGCGCCCAGATCTGGCGCCACGTCCTCCTGCGGACGCTCGCCCTGCTCGTCATCGGCGTGTTCATGGTGAACGCGGAAGAATCCGGCGGCGCGGGCGTGCTGCCGCCCCCCATCTGGACGATCGTCATGACGATCGGCGTCATCCTCGTCTGGCACCGCATCGAGCGCGGCGATCGCGCGCCGCGAGCCGCCGCGGACGCGTCGACGCAGCGGAAGAGCAACGCGTCTCGCGAAACTTCCCGCGATAGAGGAGCCCCGGACGCGCCCGCGACCATTAACGCGTGGATCCCGTGGGCCATCGGCGTGGCGATCCTGATCGCGCTCGCACTGCTCTATCGCGAAGCCGGCGCGAGCGGCGCGTTCCAGATGCGCCCGCGCTGGTGGGGCATCCTCGGCCTGATCGGCTGGGCGTATCTCGTCGCCGCGACGGTGTACCTGCGGACGGGTGATCATCCGTTCGCACTGCTCGGCGTGACCGCGCTGCTGTATTGTGTCGCGCTGGCGGATCACGCGGGCCAGCTCGCGTGGCTGTCCGCCGCCGGTGCGTTCATCTCGGTCGGATCCGTCCTCGGATCGCACGGCGCCATCACCGTGTCCGGCGCCGTGCTGACGGCGCTGCTGATCCGCCACCGCGAATCGGGACGTCCACCGTCGACGTTCCTCTGGCCCGCGGCCGCGTACGCGGCAGGCCTCGGCGCCGCCGCACTGCTGCTGCACGGCCTGCACGCGCTGCATCCGGCGTTCTTCTACAACAAGATCCACGCGACGGTGCCGTGGAGCCTCATGTCGTCCGCCTGGACCGCCGCCGCGTTCGTCATCGTCTTTGCGATCGTCGATCTCGCGGGCTGGCGGCGCTGGCCGCCATCCATCGCAATGGCCGGCGAGAACGCGCTGATCACGTATCTGATGGCGCCGTTCCTGCTCGCGATCTTCGGATTGCTGGAGCTGCTGACCGGCGTCAATCCATACGCCGCCCTCGGCCGCGATACGGTGGTGGGCTTCATCCGCTCCGCGCTGTTCGCGTGGGTCGTCATCCGCCTGTGCGGCTGGATCCGCGCGAGAGGACTGCGCGTACAGATCTAGCGAGGCGGAGCCTCAGACCCCGTCAATCAATCCAGTCAATCAATTCAGGCGATCAATTCAGGCAATCAGATCAGTCAATCCAGTCGATCCGTTTCACGTCGAGTCACTCCGAGTCGCTATGAGTCCGTGGTCCAGACGAGCAGGTTCGAGCAAGGAGGTCCCATGATCGTCAGAATCGCCGGCGTCGCGCTGACCGCGCTGCTGTCCGCCGGCCTCACCGCGGCGTCCGCCCACGCGGCGCCGCAGATCCTCACCAATCACCTCGGCTACGAGCTGACCGGCCCGAAGCACGCCGTCGTCCAGGGCCACGCGGGCGACGTCGTCCGCGCGTGCCGCGTCGAGGACGCGGACACCGGCGCGCGCGCGCTGAGCGTCACGCCGACGAAGGTCGGCCCCGTGGCGAAGTGGAAGGACTGGATCTACTGGACGCTGGACTTTTCCGGCGTACGGACCGCCGGCACGTACCGCGTCACGTGTACGACGGCCACCGGCACCGTGCGATCGTTTCCGTTCCTGATCCAGAAGGACGTCCTGGAGCGGCACACGCTGTCCGACGTCCTGTTCTATTTCAAGGGTCAGCGGTCGTCCGGCCCCATCGACGCCGCGGACCGATCGCTCGCGCTGGAAGGCCGTCCCGACGTCCGCGTCGATGCGCACGGCGGCTGGTACGACGCGAGCGGCGATTTCGGCAAACATCTGTCGCACCTGTCGTTCTCGACGTATTTCAATCCGCAGCAGCTCTCGCTGACGGCGTGGGGCCTGCTGGAAACGCTGGACCTGCTGCAGCGGCGATCCGATCCCGAGTTCCGGCAGTACATCCGCCGGCTCACGGACGAGAGCGCGTGGGGCGCGGATTATCTCGTGCGCGTGAAGGCGCCGGGCGGATCGTTCTATCGCTCCGTCGGCGCGCCCGGCCCGCAGAAGCGGCCCGAGGATCGCGTCATCAGCCGGGACTCGCAAAGCTTCGCGATCCTGTCGACGCTGAACAGCACGCGCGAGCGCGCCGCCGACGCGGCGCCGCAGGACCGCGAGTATCAGGTCAGCTTCCGCGCCGGCGGCGGCGTCGCGATTGCCGCGCTCGCCCGCGCCGCGCTGATGGACGTCCCCGGCGAGCGCCGCGGAGACTACCTGCGCACCGCGGAGGAGGCGTGGGCGTTCCTCGATCGCAACAACGCGTCGTTCACGAACGACGGCGTCGAGAACATCGTGGACGACTACTGCGCGCTGCTTGCGGCGACGGAGCTGTATCGCGCGACGCGCAAGACGCCGTACAAGACGTCCGCGGACGCCCGCGCGCGCCAGTTGATCGCGCGCCTCTCGCCCGCGCCCCGCGCCTACTGGCGGGCCGACGGGAAGGACCGGCCGTTCTTCCACGCCGCCGACGCCGGCCTGCCCGTCGTCAGCCTCCTGACGTATCTCGAGATCGCCGACGTCGATGCGGCAAAGGCCGCGCTCGCCGCCATCCGCACGTCGCTGGAGTGGGAGCTGGCGGTGACGCGCGAGACGGCGAATCCGTTCGGCTACGCGCGTCAACTGGTGCAGACGACGAAGGGCGTGCGCGAGACGCGGTTCTTCTTTCCGCACGACACCGAGACGGCGCCGTGGTGGCAGGGTGAAGACGCGCGGATCGCGTCGCTCGCGTACGCGGCGCGCGCCGCCATCCCGCGCTTCGCGGACGATCCGGCCTTCACCGTCCGCCTCGCGGGCTACGCGCTGGATCAGTTGAACTGGATCCTCGGGCTGAACCCGTTCGACGCGAGCCTGCTCGAAGGCACCGGCCGCAAGAACCCCGAGTACATGTTCTTCGATTCCTACGAATACACGAACGCGCCCGGCGGGATCGTCAACGGCGTCTCCGCCGGCCTGACGGATCCGCACGGCATCGATTTCAACCTGCCGTATCGCGTGACCGGCAAGGATTTCGACTGGCGCTGGGGTGAACAGTGGCTGCCGCACGCGACGTGGTATCTGCTGGCGCTGGCCGCGCACCGCACACCAACCGCCGCGGGAGTCGTCCCGAGCGAGAGCGCGCCGGGCGCGGCAACGGCCAACACGGCGACGTCCAGCACGGCGACGTCGAACACGGCGAAAGCCGACACCACGAGCGGCGCCGCGCGGCCGGTGATCATCGGCTACGTGTTCCCGCAGGACGACCTGATCGATCCGGCGAAGATTGCCGCGGAGAAGCTGACGCACATCAACTACGCGTTCGCGAACCTGCGCGACGGACAGGTCGTCGAGGGCTTCAAGAAGGACGCGGAGAACTACCAGATCCTCGCGGGCCTGCGCACGCGGCATCCGCACCTGCGCATCCTCGTGTCGGTCGGCGGCTGGACGTGGTCCGGCGGCTTCTCGGACGCGGCGCTGACCGCCGAGAGCCGCAAACGCTTCGTCGAGAGCTCCGTCGCGTTCGTGCGCCGGCACAATCTGGACGGCTTCGATGTCGATTGGGAATATCCCGGCCTCCGCGGCAACGGCAACACGCACCGGCCCGAGGACAAGCAGAATTTCACGTCGCTGATGGCGGAGCTGCGCGAGGCGCTGGACGCGGAAGGCCGCGCGCGCGGCCGCAAGTATCTGCTGACGTTCGCCGCGGGCGCGGGACCGGATTTCATCGAGCACACCGAGATGGCCAAGGTGCAGGCGTCAGTGGATTTCGTGAATCTCATGACGTACGACTTCCGCGGCGGCGAAGGGCTCGCCGGCCATCACTCGAATCTCTACACGCATCCGTCGGACGACAACAGCCTGTCGACGGATCGCGCCGTGCGGAACTTCCTCGCGGCGGGCGTGCCCGCGCGCAAGCTGGTGCTCGGCGTGCCGTTCTACGGCAAGGCCTGGGGCAACGTCGCGCCGGAGGGCAACGGGTTGTATCAGCGCGGCGGGAATCCCGCGGAGCGTCTCGAAACGACCTACGGCAAGCTCTCGCAGACGATCGGCCGCAACGGGTTCACGCGCTATTGGGACGCGCAGGCGCAGGCGCCGTATCTCTACAACGCGGAAAAACGTCTGTTCATCGCGTACGACGATCCGGAGTCGCTGGCGTTGAAGGCGCGCTACATCCGCGAGCGCGGCCTCGCGGGCGCGATGTTCTGGCAGTACTACTCGGACGAGAGCGGCGCGCTGCTCGGTGCGCTGGCCGACCATCTCTGGCCGGCGCCGCGGCGCTGACACACAGCGCTGCATCTGTCCGCGACGCGACCTGGGCGTACCCGCGCGACAGCGCCGGGTACGCCTTCTGGAAAAGTCGAACACCGCCGGGCGCCGTATGGACATGGCGCCGCGCGGCCCGCATACTCAAGGCCTTCAGTCAGTCATGCGCCGCCCAGGGACGAGACGCCGTGGACGTCTTCGGCCGCGGGCGCGCAGTGGTGGTCCAGTCGTTTTCACCGGTTGCCCCTGGGAGATCGACATGCTTCACCAGAGTTTCAGGGGATCGTGTGTACTCGCGGTGTCGGTGCTGGCGGCGACGGTGGCAAGCGCACCCTCAGTTCAGGCCCAAACGTTCCTGTCGGCCAACGGCTCGTCGAACACGTATTCGCTCATCGCCAGCGTGCTGGGCGGCGACCCGATGGAAGATCCGGACTGCAGCCACACCAGCTTCGGTCCGCACATCACGCAAGCCTTCGATTCACAATTGAACAAGTCGGTGTTCGTGTTCCACATCCACACCACGCCCGACAACGATCGCTGCACCAACTTCGATCGCCAACGCAACGAGATCAAGACCTACAACCCGTCGCCGGCGTATCTCAAGGCCTTCCGCAACGACGTCACCACCTACCGGTGGCGCTTCAAGCTCGATGCCGGCTTCCAGCCATCGGCCAACTTCACGCACATCCACCAGATCAAGGCGGGAGACGGCGACGCGGACGCGCCGATCATCACCATCACGCCGCGCGCGGGCAATCCGCAGATCCTGGAGATCATCCACATCGACTCCAACGGCACGACGCGGCGTCTGACGACGAGCCCGCTGTCCAATTACAAGGGCGTGTGGGTGGAGGCGTACTCGCGGATGACGCACGACTTCAACGGCCGGTACCTGCTGCAGATCCGCCGCCTCGACAACGGCGCGCTGCTGTTGAACTACTCGAACAACACCATCGACATGTGGCGCGACGGGACGACCTTCTCACGGCCGAAGTGGGGGATCTACCGGAGCCTGAACAGCCAGAGCCAGTTGCGGAACGAGCAGGTGCGGTTCGACCGCTTCTGCCTGGCCAAGGGCGGCGACGACTGCCCCGCATAGACGCGCGACCGGCCGACGGCCGCGACCTCCATCGCCACTGACCGCGTCCTCGCGTGCGGGCCACGGGACAGCCCGCGCCCGCGCGCGAGGCACGCGGCCTCGCCGCACCTCCAGGCCACGCAGCCGCTCGCAGCGTACGCAGGATGACCCACCACGCGCCTGCGGTCATGGCATCGGCTGTGTACCCGTCCCGCCGATCGCGGACGTCGACCTGGAAAAACTGAACAGCGCGAGTTTCCCGCTGGACGCGGCGGGGGCCGGCCGCGCATACTCTAGCCATCTGTAATCGCTTGCAGACCGATGGCGCTGGGGGAAAAGTCGCTTCCGCCCACGGGCTGCAACGTCGGTGAGTCAGTCGTTTCACCGGTTGCCCCTGGGGAGATCGACCATGCTTCACCCGAGTCTCAGGCGGTTGTGTGTACTCGCGGTCCCCGCGCTGCTCGCCGGCGCGCCCGCGGCTGTCGCACAGACGTTCCTGACCGCGAATGGCACGTCGGACACGTATTCGCTCATCAACAGCGTCCTGGGCGGCAACGCCATTGAAAGTCCCGACTGCAGCCACACCAGCTTCGGTCCGCACATCACGCAGGCGTTCGACTCGACGCTCAACAAGTCCGTGTTCGTCTTCCATTCCCACGTGACGCCGGACAACGACCGCTGCTCCAACTTCGACCGGCAACGCATCGAGATCAAGACGCACGGCCCGTCGCCCTCCTATGTCAAGGCGTTCCGCAATGAAGTGACCACGTACCGGTGGCGCTTCAAGCTCGATGCCGGCTTCCAGCCGTCGCCGAATTTCACGCACATCCACCAGATCAAGGCAGGTGACGGCGACTCCGGCGCGCCGATCATGACGATCACCCCGCGCGCGGGAAATCCGCAACTGCTGCAGCTCATTCACACGGACTCCAACGGCGACGGGACGACCCTGTCGACGAGTCCGCTGTCCAATTACAAAGGCGTGTGGGTGGAAGCGTACGAGCGCATGACGCACGACTTCTCGGGCACCTACTCCCTGCAGATCCGTCGGCTCGATAACAATCAGTTGCTGTGGAACTACTCGAACAACGACATCGACATGTGGCGTGACGGGACGACATTCTCGCGTCCGAAGTGGGGGGTCTACCGGAGCCTGAACAGCGCGAGCCAGTTGCGCGACGAGCAGGTACGGTTCGATCGCTTCTGCCTCGCCAAGGGCAGCGACGATTGCCCGGCCGGATCGGGGCCTGGGCCCGGGCCGTCGGGCGTCAGCTTCGAGGCGGACGCGATTCCGCGCACGGTGAGCGGCGCCACCGCGGCATCGCAGAACGACGCGAACGCCACGAACGGCACCTGGCTGGCGCTGCTGGCCGATGGTGTCAGCGATTACATCGAATACACGCTGTCGAGCGTCCCGGCGGGCACGTACAGCCTGCGCATGACGTATAAGGCGCACCCGAACCGCGGCATCCTGCAGGCGAGCCTCGACGGCGCGAACATCGGGTCCCAGTTGGATCAGTACTCCGCGAGTCCAGGGTTCCAGACCGTGACGTTCGGCACCGTCACGTTCGGGTCGACGGGCAACCACACGCTGCGCTTGACGACGACAGGACGGAACGGATCGGCGGGCGCGTTCACGCTCTCGGCGGACGTCATCAGCCTCGTGCCGTAGCCGGTGCGTCCGACGCAGTCCCGGCGCGGCGTCCGCGCCGGCGTCTGGCCGCTTCAATCGCGGCGGCCAGACGTTCCATGCCCAGCACCGCCATCTCGGGCCGCACCGGCGCGAACCCGAGAACGAGACCGTTCGGCGCCTGCGCGCGCACGCCGCAGTACGCCGACAGCGGCATCGTCTCCACTCCTCGCGCGAGCGCTTCCTCGAAGACGCGCTCCGCGTCCGCCTTGACGTCGGCCACCGCGTGCAGGCCGGACAGCACGGGCCGCAGGCGCAGCGCATCGCCGCAGCAGCGCACGGCCGCGGCTTCGAGCGCCTGCAGCCGCTCGTGATACGCGGCCCGCATCCGCCGCAGGTGACGCTCGTAGTGTCCGCCGTGCATCAGGTCCGCGAGCGCGGCCTGCTCCAGCACGGGCGGATGCACGTCGCCCGACCGCCGCACGGCAATCAGCGTCTCGCGCAGGTCGGGCGGCACGATCAGGAATCCCAGACGCAGCGCCGGGAACAGCGTCTTGCTGAAGCTGCCGACGTAGATCACCCGTCCATCGACGTCGAGGCCGTGCAGGCACGGCAGCGGACGCGTCCCATACCGGAACTCGCTGTCGTAGTCGTCCTCCACGATCCACGCGTGCGCCGCGCTCGCCCAGCGCAGCAGCGCGTACCGCCGCGGCAGGCTCATCGGCACACCGAGCGGAAACTGGTTGGACGGCGTGACGTAGATCAGCCGCGCGCCGCGGCGGTCGCGCTCCACCACGCTGACGTCGACGCCCTGCGCGTCCACGCGCGCCGGCTGCACGCGTGCGCCCGCGCCGAGCAGCGCGCTGCGGGCGCCGAAGTAGCCGGGCTCTTCGAGCCACGCGCGATCGCCCGGATCGAGCAGCAGCCGGAAGATCAGATCGAGGCCGCGCTGCGCGCCGCCAACGATGAAGATTTGATCGGGGTCGCAGCGGGTGCCGCGCGCGGCGTGGACGTGATCCGCGATGGCCTCGCGCAGCGGCTGAAAGCCCGCGGCGTGACTGTAATCGAGCTGCGGCACCGTCAGCGCGCGCACGCGCCGGTGGACGAGCTGCGTCCAGAGCCGCATGGGAAACAGATCGACGGCTGGAATGCCGATGCGGAACGCGCAGGGCGGACCGGGGATGCGCACGGCGGAGGGCGGGACGGACGCGAGCAAGGCGCCGCGCCGCGAGATCGCCGGATGCCTGGGCCGCGTCCGCGGCGGCGTCGCGCGGGCGCGCGGACGGTCGTCCGGCAGATCGCGCGCGACAAACGTCCCCGATCGCGCCCGCGTTTCGAGGTATCCCTCCGCCATCAACTGCTCCAGCGCCAGCAGTGTCGTCGTGCGCGACACGCCGAGCTCCGCGGCCAGCGCGCGGGACGAGAGCACCGGTGCGCCGGGCGGCAGGGCGCCGTCGAGGATGGCTTGACGAATGGCGGCGTAGATCTGCGTCTGCAGCGCTTCAGGCGCGCGAGGATCGAGTCGGATGAACGGGCGGTGAGCGGAGACCTTCCCCATACGGCGCGCGGAGCGGCCGCGTGGAGGGGCGGCGCGCCTGGGCGCGCTCATCATACCACCCGGATCTCCGGAGCCATCGAGAGGTCGGCGTCGTTCGCTGACGCGAGTGCTGGTGCTCGTGCTACTGCCGGTACTGATACCGGTACTGATATGGCTGGTGCTGCGCGGCGCGGACGCCACTGCAGAGCGCGATCGGCAGGCACGCTGACGTCACCTGCCGATCGCGTCCGTCTCGTCACGAGTCCGTTAGCGTCGACGTCGTTTCTCGTCCCGATGGGGTCGAGCGGACGGCCAGCAGGCGTCCCTCCGCGGACCGCCCGCCCTTCCCCGCCGTTCTTCCGAGCGTAGCGGCGCAACTGGATCGTTGCCAGAGCCACTTTGCGTCAAATTCATGTGGCCAGTTTTTCGCCCCGATTCACCGGCCTGCGGGACGCATCCGGGACGTGCGGGATGAGAAGCGCCGCCCATTCCGAGTACCGCGTGAAGCACCAGCCTGAAGGACCGTGGCCTGACGTACACTGATCCGCAATGGCATACGACGCGTTGACGCAGGTTCCCTACGCTTCCATCGAGACCGTCTTCCTGGACGTCGGCAATACCTTGATCTCCATCGACTTCGACTGGGTCGCGGCCGAGCTGTGCGCGCGCGGGCTGGCGTGCGCCGCCGATGACGTGCGGCGCGCCGAGGCCGTGGCGCGGCCGGACTACGCACGCCGGCTGTTCATCGAAGGCGTGCGGGGGGACGTCGATCTCTTCCGTTTCTATCTGACAACGATGCTGGCGGAGCTGGAGGTCGTGGCGCGGCTCGAGCCCGCGGCCGTCGACGCGCTGCTGACCGGGCTGCGCGCCGTGTTGCGGCCGGACGGCCGGGCGAGCGTGCTGTGGCGATCCGTCATGCCGCGCGTCCCCGAAGCGCTGGCGCGCCTGCGCGACCTCGGCCTGTCGCTGGTGATTGTCAGCAACTCCGACGGCACCGTCGAGCGCAGCCTTGAAGAGGCCGGCCTGCGGCCGTTCTTCTCGACGGTCATCGACTCGGCGCTCGTCGGCTGCGAGAAGCCGGATCCGCGCATCTTCCAGCGCGCGCTCGAGCTGAGCGGCGCGCGCGCGGATCGGACGCTGCACGTCGGCGACATCTACTACGCCGACGTCACGGGCGCGCGGGGTGCCGGCGTCCATGCCGTGCTGCTCGATCCGCTCGATCGCTGGACGGTCGATGACGTCGAGCGACTGCCGGACCTGTGGGCCGTCGCGGATCGCCTGGCGGACGCGCGCGCCGGACGCGGACGCTAAGCCGCGTTCACGCCAACCAGTCACGTCCACCGTTCCCGGTCAACAGACGTGGCGCCGCGCGCTACTTCAGTTGCCGGATGCGCTCGATGAGCGCTGGATCGTCGGGGAAGAGACCGGCGGCCGGCAGACGTGGCAGCAGATCGCGCCAGATCGGCTCCTTCGCGAAGACGGCCTTGAAGATGGGCGCGGCGTCCTGTTCGCGTCCGATCGACGCGAGCGTAACCGCGTGCCAGAACGGCAGCTCGACGATCTCCGGCGCAAGCCGGCTCGCCGCTTCGTACGCCGTCAGCGCCTCGCTCACCTTCTTCTCGGTCATCAGCTCGTCTCCGCGGTTCGCGAAGGCGTACGCCCGCTGCAGCCGGATCAGGCGCTTCAGCTCGACGATCGGCTCGGGGTGATCGTCGATCCGCAGATCGAACACGCGGTCCGCGCCTACCCACGGCCGGCCGGAGCTCTTGGCCTTGACGATAATGATGGCGGCGGATTGACGTCCGCGGATGTCGCCGCCAGCCGCCTGTCCCGCTTCGAGCGCCGCGAGGAGACGGTCCGCCAGGTCGCCGGTGGCCTTCTCGAACGCCGCGGCCATCGCCGGCCAGACGCGATCGTTCGCCATGAGGTTGGCCTGCACCGAGAACTCGCGCCCGATCTGATGGCCGGCGGCGGCGATGGCCATCTTGCCGGTGTACGCGGACACGCGGCCCTGCGCGTCGATCATCGCAATCTGCCGGCCGTCATGTTGCGCGTCGGCCTTGACCAATTGCTCCAGCGCCGCCGGCGCCGCGACACCCTTCCGCATCAGTTCGAGCCCACGCAATCCATATGACGGGTCGATGAAGGACTGCGTCGCAATGGCGCCGACCCCCGCCTCGGCCCAGGTGACGACAGATCCCACCGAGAACCAGTGCGACTGGACCGCCACGCCCATCTCGCCCGTCGCCGGATCGCGCGCGACAATCGAGAAGGTGTGTACGAGCGGATCCGCCGCCGCGGAAACCGCCGTAGACAACGCGAGCAGCAGTCCGGCGAGTGTCGTCCGTCCAGTCGAGGCGCGCATTCGTCTTGTCCTCCCGCGGCGCGGCTCAGCGCCGCTTGCGGCCGCTCGTCCCTGCGGCGGCGGTAGCCCCGCGCGCGGCCGGACGCGCGGACGCGCGTGATGTCGTGCGTGATGAAGTCGAGGCCGCCACTACTTTCGCGGCCTTCGTCGCCTTCGTAACCTTCGTAGTCTTCGCAACCTTCGTAGCCGTCACAGCCTTCGTGGACTTCGCAATCTTCATGGACTTCGCGATCTTCGCGACCTCCGGAGCTTTCGGAGCTTTCGACGCTTTCCCCTTCGACGTCTCCGCAACCGCGAATGTCCGAACCCCGCCCACTCTCACGTCAACCTTCTCCACATCATCTTCCACGAAGCGCAACAGCCGTTCCCCTTCTTCCTCCAACTCGCGCCGCACGGCCTTCGTCAACGGGATGAACGGCTCCAGGTCGAGCGCGGCGGACGCTTTCTTGCGCTCGACGGTCCACGTCCCGGCCACGAAGCCGTCCACCAGGAACGTCGCCAGGACACGCAGGTTCTTGGTGAAGATCGCCGGACGATAGTCGTTGGCCAGGACACGCGTCCGATCGGCGTGCGACAGGAGCAGGTTGTCGAATTCCGGCAGGAACCGCACCGGCACGTCCACCTGCTCATCCGGCCGCGGCGCCGCCGGCAGATCGAACAGCTCCCGCCCCCGCTCGTCCTTGAACATCCGCAACTTCGGGCGCAGGTCGTCTACCACGGTTTGCAGATCGCGCAGATAGGACCAGGTCTGCACGTCGTCCACGGACGCCGGACCGAATGCCGCGAAGTAGCGCAACACAAGGGCGTGCGGACGCACGTCCGCGCCAAAGGGCTCGCCCAGACGCGATTCCGCAACCGCGAAGTCGGCGCTGGCCGGATACGCCCATTTCACCGCGTCCACCGGCATCTGGATCAACGGGAGATGCGTCCGCACGATATAGCCCATCGCCCGCTCGTCCACGTCCGGGAACTGCTTGCTGAGGTGCTTGCGGAGCACGTCGAAGGTGCAGGGCTTCGTCTCGAAGCAGGCGCGCGCCGCCGGGATCAGCGTCTTCAGATCGATGCCGCTCGTGCGATCGCCGAGGACGGATTGCATGCCGGCGGACAACATGGGTTGCAGCGCGGCGCGGAAGGAGACGAAGTCCGTGCGCGACATCAGGTGCAGCGTGCCGCGCATGAGCGTCGCGCGGATGATGTCGTGGCGCGCGAGGGCGCGAACGAGATCCTCGCGCTGAAATCCCTCCAGCCGCGACCACAGGCCGATGAACGGCGGCTTCGGCACCTGCGCCTGCATGCCGGCGAGGCGCTCGACCGCCGCGACGGGCGTGATCGATTCGCGCCGCAGCAGCATCTGGCGGGCCAGCGTGGCGCGGTTCAATGCGCGTCGGCTCAATACGGTCTCTGACACGTCTCGACGTCCTTTCGCGATCGGGATGATGGCTCTGTCGTCTCGATCCGACTACGTTGTCGCGGCCTCGTGCAGCGCACGCGCCAGATCGGCCGGCCGCGAGAACATCGGCCAGTGTCCGGTCGGCAGCTCGATAAAGCGCCAGCCCGGATCGGCCATCTCCCGCACCCAGTCCGCGCCGTCCGCCACGAACGCGCGGACGTCCGCCTCGGTGAACGTGCTGAGGATGCCCACGCGCGGAACGGCTTTGCGCGCATCGTTCGTGAGCCGGAGCGGTTCGCGGATCATGCCGGCCGGCTGCGCGGCCGCATGCCGCCGGACCCATGCGAGCTGCGCGTCCGTGATCCCCGAGAGGTTCTCGCCCAGGACGTCCCGCATCGCCGCCCATTCCGGCAGCGGCCAGCCCAGGCCGTGTCCCTCGCCCGCAATCGCGCGGGTGACGATCTCCTTGATCGCCGGTGGCATCGTGTCGATGTGCGCGAAGCCGTCCGGCATGGCCGGTGTGTCGACGTAGACCAGACGCGACAGGCGCTCCGGAATGCGATCCGATACGCCGGCGATCACGAACGAGGCGCCGCTGTGGCCGACGAGGACGACGTCGCGCAGTTCTTCGGCGTCGATGAGGCTCACGACGTCGGTGATGTGTGTCGTCAGATTGACGCCGGGGCCCGCCAGATGCGCGCGATCGCCGAGGCCGGTCAGCGTCATGGGATACACGTCATGCCCGAGGGCCCGCAGCGGCGGGACCACGTCGCGCCATGCCCAGGCGCCTAGCCAGAATCCTGGAACCAATACGAAAGTGGCCACTCGCGCTCCTTACCGTTCGTCTCGTCCGCCACCGTCGTTGCCGTCCTGCCGGTTGCTCCTGCCGGCCCGGGCAGGCAGACGACCCGAACGCTGGCGGTATGATGCCACGATCCGGTGGACACTCGCGTCAGCGGCGCGGCCGCGGCGCGGCAACGACAGGTTCCCGCGCGCGCGCCGGGACGTTTATGGCGCCATTACCCGATCCAATTGGCGCGGCGCGCGCGTCCGGACCTAAGATGTCGCACGCACGCGTCGCCTGACACGCGTGTCCCGCAGGACGCGTCTATCAGGACTTGTCTACCAGGAATGGGAAGGAGCCGCAGCCATGAGATCAGCACTCTCCATGACGTCAGCCCCCTCCATGAGATCAGCCTCCTTCACGAGGCAAGCCCCCTTCATGAGGCCAGCACTGCGTGCGTCCGCTCTCATCGGCTGCCTGCTGCTGTCCGCCGCGCCGGCGCACGCGCAAGGTACGCGCGCCGATTACGAGCGCGCCGCGGCCTGGCGTGAGGCGTATCGCTATCTCACCGTCAACGTGCCCGAGCCGGCAACGTGGGTAGACAAGCAATCGCGGTTCTACTACCGGAAATCCGTGAAGGACGGCTTCGAGTTCGTGATGGTCGACGCGGAAACGGGTCAGCGCCGGCCAGCGTTCGATCACGAACGACTGGCCGCGGGCCTGTCGAAGGAGACGAAGGAACGCTACACGGCGCTCCGGCTGCCGTTCCAGGAGTTCCGGTTCGTCGACAACGAGCGTCAACTCGAGTTTCAGGCGGAAGGCACGCGCTGGCGCTGCACGGTGGCGGATTACGTCTGCCGCCAGAACGGACCGCCAGCCGGATTCGCCGGCCGGCGCGGCCTCGGCGGACCGGTGCGCGATCTGGAGGAACAACGTCAGGAGCCACCCAGGCGGTCACCGGACGGCAAGTGGGAAGCGCTCGTCAATAATTACAACGTCGCGGTGCGCGCCGTGGGCGCCACGAGCCGCCCCCTGACGTTCCTCAGCACGGACGGCTCGGAAGGCAATTATTACGATCACTCGTCTATCGAGTGGTCACCAGACTCCACCCGCATCGCCGCCTACCGCGTCAAACCCGGCTACCGCCGCCTCGTCCATTTCGTCGAGTCGTCTCCGGAAGATCAACTCCAACCAAAACATGCGACGCTGCTCTACACGAAGCCAGGCGACGTGCTGGATCTGCCGCAACCGGTGTTGTTCGAGATCGCGTCACACCGGCAACTGGCGGTGTCCAACGAGCTGTTCCCCAATCCGTTCGACTTGTCGGATCTCGTCTGGCGCAGGGACAGCCGCGCGGTCACGTTCGAGTACAACCAGCGTGGACATCAGGCCTACCGCGTCATCGAAGTGGACGCGTCCAGCGCCAAGGCACGCGCGATCCTCTCCGAGGAGCCGAAGACCTTCTTCTACTACAGCCTCGCGAACCACTCGCGCAGCGCGGGCAAGCGGTTCCGGCACGATCCAGGCGATGGGAAGGAGATCGTGTGGATGTCGGAGCGGGATGGCTGGAATCATCTCTATCTGATTGACGGCGCGACCGGCGCGGTGAAACGTCAGATCACGAAGGGCGAGTGGGCCGTGCGCGGTGTCGTGCGGGTGGACGAGGCGAAGCGGCAGATCTATTTCAGCGCGGGCGGAATGCACGCGGGACGCGATCCGTATCTGCTGCACTTCTACCGCATCGCCTTCGACGGCACGGACCTGACGCCGCTGACGCCGGCGGACGCCGATCACCAGGCAGTCTTCTCCGCCGACCTGCGGTTCTACGTCGACACCTATTCGCGCGTCGATCTGGCGCCGGTGTCCGAGCTGCGGCGCACCAGCGACGGCTCGCTCGTCACCGAGCTGGAGCGCGGCGATCTCACCGGGCTGATCCAGGCCGGCTGGAAACCGCCCGAGGTCTTCGTCGCGAAGGGCCGCGACGGAAAGACCGACATCTGGGGCCTGATCGTCCGGCCGACGAATTTCGATCCGTCGAAGACGTATCCTGTCGTCGAGAACATCTACGCGGGTCCGCACGGGTCGCACGTTCCCAAGTCTTTCTCCGTGCTCACCGCGAACCAATCCCAGGCCGAGCTCGGCTTCATCGTCGTGCAGATCGACGGCATGGGGACGTCGAACCGCTCGAAGGCCTTCCACGACGTCGCGTGGCAGAACCTGGGTGACGCCGGTTTCCCCGACCGCATCCTCTGGCACAAAGCGGCGGCCGCGAAGTATCCGTGGTACGACGTGTCGCGCGTGGGGATCTACGGCGGATCGGCCGGCGGTCAGAACGCGCTCGGCGCGCTGCTGTTCCATCCGGAGTTCTACAAGGTGGCAGTGTCCTACGCCGGGTGTCACGACAACCGGATGGACAAGCTGTGGTGGAACGAGCAGTGGATGGGGTGGCCAATCGGCCCGCAATACGCCGCGTCCTCGAATGTCGAGCATGCCGCGCGCTTGCAAGGCCGCCTCCTGCTCGTCGCCCCGGAACTGGACACCAACGTCGATCCATCATCGACGCTGCAGGTCGTCAACGCGCTGATCAAAGCCAACAAGACCTTCGACCTGCTGACCATTCCCGGCGGCGGCCACAGCGCCGGCCGCTCCGGCGAACACGCCGGATACGGCGAACGCAAACGCTTCGACTTCTTCGTCCAGCACCTCCTCGGCCAGACGCCGCCCGACTGGAACCACGACACCCCGAAGCCCGCGGCCGACACCGGCCCGAACGGCGCCGCCGCACGATGAGGCATTCACGCGTCGACATATCCATGCGCCCGTCGTGCGGCCGCATCGGGCATTTGTAAAATCTCTCGCATCGACGGGTATGAAACCGCTTTCTTCGTTGACAGTCCGCGTGTACGGCCGGTAGCATCGGCCCATCCGAAGTCCCCCAAGATCAGAGTCCTGAAAACGGGTACGTCGCGCCGAACTACGAACGGGAGGTGGGTCATGAACCGCTTTCGATCGGCGATGAGGATGCGTGTCTCTGGACGTGTGCCGCGGCGATGGATGTCGTCCGCTCTGCTCGCTATGAGCACAATGGGGATGATCCTGGCGCCGGCGCTCGCGCACGCGGACGTCATCAACGTCGCCAACAGTTCACAGCTCAACGCCGCGCTCGCGGCCGTCAACCCCGGGGACGAGATCGTCCTCGCGAATGGTGACTACTCCGGTTTCACCATGACGCGCAGCGGGACGGCGTCCGCGCCGATCCTCATCCGCGCCGCCACCATCAGCGGCGCACGCATCACCACCGGCATCGTCCGCTACAACCAGACGTCATACGTGACCGTCCGCGGCCTGAACATCGTCACGTCCGGCGCCAGCCACACGATCGACGGCACCGCACGCAAGGTCGCGGTCTGGTTCGAAGCCGCGCAGAACTGCCGGTTGACGCGATCGCGCCTCGCGCTCAGCGGCCACACCGGCAGCACCGAGTGGGTCATGCTGAGCGGCAACAGTCAGTTCAACCGGATCGATCACAACGAATTCGGCCCCAACAATGTCGACGGTCACCTCATCTGGCCGCGCGGCAATTCCACCATCCCCGGCGTGACGCCGCCCGCCGACCGCACGCCCTGGGCCAACGGCAACGGGCCCGTCAACCCGAACGTCGCCCGCAACACGCTGATCGATCACAACTACTTCCACGATCACCTGCCGAATGTCACGAACGGCGGCGAGCTGATCGTCCTCGGCGGCTTCGGCACGACCGGCGATTACCAGGACTCGTTCAGCACGATCGAGTTCAATCTCTTCGAGGACTCGTTTGGCGACGGCGAGCTGGTGTCGGTGAAGACGTCGAGCAGCACGATCCGCTACAACACCATCCGGCGCTGCGGCGGCGGCCCCGTCTCGCGCGCTGGCAACAAGTCGCACATCTACGGCAATTTCATGCTGCAGGAAGAGCGCACGGGCAGCAGCGGCATCCGCATCCACGAGATGGATCACCTGGTCTTCAACAACTACATCGAGCGCGCCGAGGGATCCGCGATCATCATTGGCGACGGCGATCCGTACGATCAGGCCGGCTTCTCCCACGCGCAGGTCAAGCGCGCGAAGATCTTCCACAACACGTTCGTGAACAACGACGAGTGGGACATCGGCAACGCCCATCCCCTCGATCCGCTCGAGCTCGTCGTCGCCAACAACATCTTCCTGAACACCGGGTTCGGCGGACCGTCGCCGATGGCCGGCTGGACGTACGCGTCGAATATCACGTGGCCGTCGGGGCCGGGCGTGACCGGGTTCACGGTGGTGAACCCGCTGTTGACGCCGCAGAACGGCTTGCAGAAACTGTCCGCCGGCAGCCCCGCGATCGACGCGGCGAGCGCGGGACAGTTCGTTTTTCTGGCGGAAGACATGGACGGTCAGGCACGCGGCACGCGCGACATTGGCGCGGACGAATTCTCGGGCTCGACGGTGGTGCGCCGGCCGTTGACGACGGCGGACGTCGGTCCGAACTCGCCGGAGGGAACGGTCACGACGGCGTATGAAGCGGAGCGGGTGAACCGGGCAGCGAGCGGAGCGGGGTCGAGCCTGGTGTCGGACGGTGCGGCCGCGGCAACCTTCTGGGTGAATTTTGCGGCCGATGGTGTAAGCGATTTCATCGACTACATCCTGCCCAACGTCCCCGCTGGCACCTACGAGTTGCGCCTCCGCTATCGCTCCGCGAACAACCGCGGCACGCTGCAGGTCCGCGTCGACGGCGCGATCGTCGGCGCCACGCTGGACCAATACGCCGTCACCGGCCAGTTCCTCGTCCAGTCCTTCGGTACCGTCACGTTCTCTCAGCACGGCAGCCACGTCGTCCGACTGACCGTCACCGGCCAGAACCCCGCGTCCACCGGTTTCACGCTGTCCGCGGACGCGATCGTGCTGGCCGCAACCAGCGGCGTCGGTCAAGTCGCCGCGCCCGTCTTCACGCCAGTCGGCGGGACGTACGCCACCGCGCAATCGGTGACTATCACCTCGGACACGCCCGGCGCGTCCATCCGCTATACCACCGACGGCAGCGCGCCGACGCCGTCGACCGGCACGCCGTTCACCACGCCGATCGCCGTCAGCACGACGACGACGCTGCGCGCCATCGCCTTCGCGAGCGGATTGACGGACAGCGCGGTGACCACCGAGGTTTACACGATCAACAGCACGCCGGGGACGTTCTTCTTCGAAGGAGAAACGCTGACGGTGGGCACGAGCGGAGAAGCGTCCAACGTCATCGCGGATGCGGGAGCCAGCGGCGGCAACTGGCGGACGTTCCTCGCGGACGGCGTCGGCGACTTCATCGACTACATGCTGCCAGGCGTGCCGGCGGGCACGTACACCCTGCAGTCGCTCTACAAAGCGCATCCGAACCGCGGCATCCTGAACCTGGCCGTCAACGGCGCGAGCGTGCCGGGGACGCTGGACCAGTACTCCGCGGACCCGATCTTCCTCGAAGCCTCCTTCGGCGCGGTCACGTTCAGCACCAGCGGCAATCAGACCGTGCGGCTCACCGTCACGGGACGCAATGCCGCGGCAGGCACCTTCACGCTGGCCGTCGACGCGATCCGCCTCGTGCCTTCGTCTGGCTCCACGCTCACCTTCGAAGCGGACGCGCTCGCGCGGACCGTGAGCGGCGCGACAGCCGCGCTGCAGAACGACGTGAACACCACCGGCGGCACGTGGCTGGCGCTACAGGCCGACGGTGCCGGTGATTTCATCGAATACACCGTGCCGGGTGTCCCGGCGGGAGCTTACAGCGTGCGGATGTCGTACAAGGGACATCCGAACCGCGGCACCCTGCAGCTCAGTGTCGACGGCGTCAACGTCGGTGGCACGCTGGAGCAATACTCGGCGACCACGATCTATCCCACCGCCACCTTCGGCACGGTGACGTTCGGCGCGGCCGGCACTCACACGATCCGGCTGACCGTGACGGGCCGGAACGCCGCCGCGGGCGCGTTCACGCTGTCGTCCGACGTCTTCACGCTCGTCCCGCAATAGCCGGATAGCCGGCCGTGCCCGATCAGCGGCGCAATCGGATTGATCGGATCGGCTCGGCTCGCTCGGATCAGCTCAGCTCGACAGGACGCGCCGAGGCGCAAGCCCGGCCTCGGCGCATCTCCTTGCACACCTCCGGCGGCCGTTCGTCCCACCTGCCTTCCTGCGCCTAACGGCGGACCGGCACAATAGCTGCACGTCGTTCGATCCTGGTCGCTGCGGGACACGTATCTTTCCGCCCGCTTCGTCCGTTTATCCGGTATGAGCACATCGCGCCCCGATTCCGCCAGCGAGTTGTCAGATGTCGTCAAGGCGTCCTGGCATCGCTTCCTGGATGAGTACGAACCGCTCCGCCCGGAGTTGTATCGCTACTGCCGTTACCTGACCCGCAGCCCGTGGGACGCCGAGGACCTCGTGCAGGACGCAATGGCCCGCGCCTTCGTCACCCTCGGTTGCCTCTTCAAAGAGCCGCCGCCCAACCCGCGCGCCTGGCTGTTCCGCGTCGCGTCGAATCTGTGGATCGACCGGATGCGCCGCGCCCGCGAGATCACTGGCGATCTCCCCGAGGCCGTCGCACCACCCACACCTCGCGCCGACCGCGACGCGGCCAGTACGCTGATCAGCCGGCTCGCCCCCCAGGAACGCGCCGCCGTCGTCCTCAAGGACGTCTTCGATCTGACGCTGAAGGAAATCGCGGAGACATTGACGACAACGGTAGGAGCCGTGAAGGCGGCCTTGCATCGCGGCCGAGGGAAACTGGCGTTACCAGATGCGCCCGAGCCGCACGTGCCGCCGCCGGCGGTGGTCGATGCGTTCTGTGACGCGTTCAACGCTCGCGACCTCGATCGGCTGACCGCCCTGCTGCTGGATACCGCGGTTGTCGAAATCGTGGGACTCGTGAAGGAATACGGCCCCGAGGCCGCGCGCGATCCGCGGAACGGCTCGTTCCACGGCATGCTCTACAGCGACCTCAGCCGCGGCGATCCGCGCGGCGGCGTTGCCGTGCAGTTCCGTCACGGTGTCCTGTCATCGCCTCCGCGCGCCGAAGTCCGCACGCATCGTGGCGAGTCGGTCGTCCTCTTCTGGTACGCACACGAGCACGGCGACGCCGTACGCGCCGTCCTTCGGGTCGAGATGGACGAAGACCGCCTGTCGCACGTGCGCAATTACTTCTTCACCCCCGACGTCATCGCCGAGGTGTGCCGCGAGCTGGACGTGCCGTATCACACCAACGGTTACCGCTACTGGTAACGCCGGGAGCCGGCGCGCGGGAGATATGGAAACACGCGGAGACGCGATAGGCGACGAGAGAGAAAGAGAGAGGAACGGAACGATGAGAAAAGTGATTCTGTCGATGATGACTTCGCTGGACGGCTCGATTGCGAAGCCTGATGGAGATATCAACTGGTTCCGGACGGACGCCGGGTTCGAAGAGGAGATGCTGACGCTCTTGCACAGCGTCGACGTGATGCTGTTCGGGCGCGTGTCGTATCAACTGCTGGCGGAGTTCTGGCCGACGGCGGGACAGGAAGCCTCCGGCGAGGCGCCGGGCGGGTTCACGACGAAGGCGCGCGAGCAGGAGTTTGCGACGCTGATGAACGAGACGCCGAAGATCGTCTACTCGCGGACGCTCACCGCGCCGACGTGGGGGCCCGTCCGTGTCGTCAGGGACGGCATCGCGGAAGACCTCGCGCGGATGAAGCAGGAACCCGGGAAGGACATCGTGCTCTTTGCCGGCGCCAACATCGGCACGACGTTCATCAACCTCGATCTCGTGGATCAGTACCGGCTGATGATCCACCCGGTCATCATCAGCCGCGGGATCGATCTGTTCGGCAACGTCGCCGCGGAGCGTCCGCTGACGCTGTCACGCACCAGGACGTTCGACTGCGGCGTCATCCTGCTGCAGTACGACCGCGACCGCGGCGCGACGTCCTGAACGCGCCGCGGCGGCCGCCGTGGATATCACCGCAGATGGCCGTCTGACACCGGGACCGCGGGCTGCGTCAGGACTGCAGCCGCTCGCGGACGCGCGGGACGACCTGCGTGCCGTACAGCTCGATGCTGGACATCAGCTTGTCGTGCGCCAGCGTCCCGTTGCTGTATTTCATGTCGAAGCGCGACAGGCCGAGGTGCCGGACGGCGGACACGATCTTCGCCGCCACGGTCTCCGGCGATCCGACGAAGAGCGCGCCGTCGGGCCCCGCCTCGCGCTCGAAGTGCGCGCGTCCGATCGGCGACCAGCCGCGCTCGCGGCCGATGCGATTCATCAGCGCGAAGTAGTGCGGCCACAGCTCTTCCTTCGCCTGTTCGTCCGTCGCGGCGACGTGGCCGGGTGAGTGCGCGCCAATCGGCTGCGCCGGATGTCCCGCCTGTTCCATCAGCCGGTGATACAGCTCGACGAGCGGCGCGAACCGCTGCGGGCTGCCGCTGATGATGGCGAGCATGAGCGGCAGGCCGTACCGCGCGGCCCGAACGATGGAATCCGGACTGCCGCCGACGCCGACCCACGTCCGCAGCATCCCGGCACCGGGCGTGGCGCCATTCCCGGTCCCGTTGCCAGCCCCGTTGCCAGTCCTGTTACCAGTTTCATGGCCAGTCCCATTGCCGGACACCTCACCGGGCTCGATGGGCGGATAGATGATCTGTCCACGCAGCGGCGTGCGCGTGCGGCCCGTCCACGTCACCGGCTCCGGCTTCAACAGCTCCGCGAACAGTTCGAGCTTGTCCTCGAACAGCTCCTCGTAACGTGACAGGTCGTAGCCGAACAGCGGAAACGACTCGGTGAACGATCCGCGCCCGAGGATCACCTCCGCGCGTCCGTTCGAGATGGCGTTCAGCGTCGAGAAGCGCTGGAAGACGCGGACCGGGTCGTCCGAGCTCAGGACGGTGACGGCGGATCCCAGGTGAATCTGTGTCGTCCGGCCCGCGATGGCCGCGAGCAGGACTTCGGGCGCGGACACCGCGAAGTCGGCGCGATGGTGTTCGCCGACGCCGAAGAAATGCAGGCCGACGCGATCGGCGAGGACGGCTTCCTCGACGACATCGCGGAGGACGCGCGCCTGGGTGTGCGGGCGGCCGTCGCGATCGAGCGTGACATCTCCAAACGTATCAAGACCCAGCTCCAACGTATCCGACATGTGCGTGTCTTCGACTCCTGCGCGTGCGGATGCACGTCATGGTGGTGTGGATGGCCGCGTGCCGCGGTCCGCGGTCTGGCGTGACTGTCACAATATTCGCGGTACCTGCGGCAGGTGGAAGCTGCGCGTCATCACTATTCAAGACGCGGCGACTCGCCATCTCGTCCCCGGCAGTGCGCCGCCAGTGTCGCAAGCACATCGGCAATGCCCGCGCGGATGGCCGCGTCGGCGATGAGGCCGGTGCCGCCGACGGCGCTGCGACCGACCGGCAGGCGGACGCAGGCGGCGGACACGACGTCCGCGTCCAGGTAGCCGAGCACCTTTGCGAGCGACGCGTGCGCGTCGGCCGCGCCGGTCGGCATCGAGGACACGTTGATCCAGGCCGCCGGCTTCCGCGACATCTCGCCGCCGCCGACGCACCAGTCCAGCAGGTTCTTGAAGCTGCCCGGCAGCGCGCCGGCGTACTCGGGCGTGCAGAACAGCACGGCGTGCGACGCCGCGATCGCTACGCGCAGCGTCACCACGGCGGGATACGGCAATCGCACTTCGCCCGGCGCGGCGCCGGCCGGGTCCTCATCGGGATTGAAGTACGGCAGGTCCATCATGGCGCCGAACAGCCTGGCGCTGACGCCATCTGGCGCGACAACCTCCGCGGTCCGCAGAGTCGCCGTATTCGTGGACGCGCCGCGCGTGCTTCCCGAGATCAGGAGGATGTGGATGGTGTTGGACACGATTCAAGTATCGCAGGTCTGCCCCATCTTCGCATCGGCCCTGTCTTCGCATCGACGGTCGACCGGCCGCTCGCGAGCGTGCTGACGACGATGCCCGACGAGGGCTGCACGACCGCACGCTGACTCGTACGACGCGCCGCTGCGTCCAGGCGACGTCAATCGCGCGGACGACACGAAACCGGGATGGGTCGCACTTCTGAATGACGAGTGCGCGAGTCGCTCGCTCGAAGCGAGATCGTTCGCGACGTACGCGAACGGCCGCTCGAAAACATGATGAACATGATGTAGACGCGAACGCGATCGAGGCCGCATTTCTGCGACTCGTCGCAGAACTTATCTGCGACTTGTCGCAAGACATGAAAGTTGCCTCACGATCTCGAACGGCTCTTGACACATCATGGGTGGCAGGCCGAATGTTATCGCATACGATGCCGATGCGTGCCGGCGCTCCACATGACGCGCAGCAATCGTTGCATCGACCGTGCGTCACGGCATGTGCCGATCGCACGCTCTCGTGATTCCCTTGACAGCTCTCGATGATTGACGCCACAGGCGACGTGGCGCGTTCGGCCGGGATTCATTTTTATTGAAAATTCAGGGACGGAGCCGGTGTTGTTGTTCTACACCCGGGGATTCCCTTCGCGGCAGCACTATCGCATTTGCCGTGTTCATGGGCCACTGGACGTGTGCCCGTGCGCATCCGCTCCCGCACCCCTCCACACGATCGCGCACGAGGCACGATCGACGTGAACAAGGATCCCCATGTCGACGGAGGCCCCTTGCGGGTGGTTCGCTGTGCAGACGCGCGTCGGGCAGGAATCGATGGTCGCATCGATGCTGGAAAGTAAGTCCTACGAAGTCTTCCTTCCCCTCTTCGAACGCCAGCGCCAATGGAGCGACCGGATCAAGAAGGTCATCCGTCCGCTCTTCCCCGGCTACGTCTTCTGCCGCGCGCTGGACGATGTCGCCGGACGCATTCTCACGACGCCCGGCGTCCGCTGCATCGTCGGATTCGGCAAGTCGCCGGCGCTCATCGAGGATCGAGAGATTCAAGCCATCCGCCGGATCACGCGATCCGGTCTGTCAGCCTGTCCCTGCCGGTATCTGCACGCCGGACAGCGCGTGAAGATCGCCAGGGGCCCGCTCTCGGGACTGGAAGGCATCTTCGTCCGTCGCGGTAATCAGCATCAGCTCGTCGTGTCGGTACACCTGCTGAGGCGAGCGGTCGCGGTCCGCATGGACGCGGAATGGATCCAGACCGAACGGTCGTCGTAACCCGTCATCACCCACCTCACGAGCCAACGCATGAACGTCGAGTCCCGCTCCGCGGATCGGCCGCCAGATCAATCGCCGGATCGGGCGCCAGATCGCACGCCAGATCGCGCGACAGATCCGACGCCGGCCGATCGTCGTCCCGATCGCGCATCGAGCCACGACGCGCGGACGGCGGAGCCCGCGTCTCCGGTCGCGTATCTCGACATGGTGCTCGCCGAGGACACCGCACAGGCCTACAAGCGCGTGATGCTGGAGCTGCTGCAGCCGCGCGCCGGCGATTGCGTCCTGGACATCGGCTGCGGCACCGGCGATGACGCGCGAGCGGTCGCGCGGCTCGTCGCGCCAGGCGGACGCGTGATCGGCCTCGACACCGACGTCCGCATGCTCGCCGAGGCCTGGCGGCGCTCCGCGCCCCTGCGCCTGCCGCTCGAATTCCGCGTCGGACGCGCCGAGCGGCTGGAGTTCGAGGACGGCACCTTCTCGGCCTGCCGCAGCGATCGCGTCTGGCAGCACGTGCCGAATCCCGATCGCGCACTCGCCGAGGTCGTCCGCGTCTCGCGTCCACGCGCGCGTATCGTCATCGCCGACGTGGACTGGGATCTGCTCGCGATCAACATCGAACCTCGCGGCGTGACACGCCGCATCGTGGCGCATCTCTGCGACACACGCGCCGCGCAAGGATGGATGGGACGCCAACTGCACGGACGCTTCAGGCAGGCCGGTCTGACGGACGTCGCCGTCTGGCCGTCGACATTCGCGACGAGCGATCGCGTCACGGCCGATCGTCTCTGGAAGCTGCGCAGCGCGGCGGAGGCCGCACACGCCGCAGCGGTCATCGACGATCACGAGCTCGCGGCCTGGACGGACGCACTCGATCGCCCGAACCCGACGTTCTTCGCCGCGATCACCGGCTTCATCGTCCGCGGCATCACCCCGTAGAACGCGGCACGCACGAGCTCGTTCACGCGGACGGTTCCTTCGTCCGACTCACCGTTCGCCTCGATCTCCGATCTCCGATCTCTGTTCTCTGTTCTCTGTTCTCTGTTCTTCTTCTCCTTCGATGAGCGATCTGCAACGCCGTATCGCTTCGCTGAGCGCCGAACAACGCGCGTTGTTCGAGCGGAAGCTCCGAGAGCGCGGACCGCAACCGGCGCCGCCGGCGGCGAGCCCTGCCCGCGAACCGATCCGGCGCGTCCGCGCGGCGGACGGCACGATCCCGCTGTCGTTCGCGCAGGAACGATTCTGGTTCCTGCACCAGATGGCGCACGACCGCGGCGCGTACAACGTCTTCATCGTCGTCAAGCTGGAAGGACGACTGGACGTCCAGGCGTTGAACGCGAGCCTCCGCGAGATCCTGCGCCGCCACGACGTCCTTCGCACGGCAATCGACGACAGCCGCGGACAGCCGACGGCGGCGATCGATCCGACCGCAACCGTCGACGTGACCATCGTCGATCTCCGGCCCGACGGCGCGGACGCCGCGGCGCGGGCGCGGAGCTTGGTCATCGAAGAGATCCAGCATCGCTTCGATCTCAGGCGCGCGGAGTTCCTGCGGCCGGTGCTGTATCGATTGACAGACGCTGAGCAGTGGCTCGCGGTGACGCTGCACCATGTGGTGTCGGACCGCTGGTCGATGACGGTGCTGATCAGAGAGACGGCGGCGCTCTACGCGTCGTTCTCCGCGGGTGAACCCAGCCGGCTCGCGGAGCTGCCGAGTCAATACGCCGACTTCGCCGCGTGGCAGCGGCGCTGGTTCGAGAGCGACGACTGCAGAGAGCAGATCGCGTACTGGCGGCGCGTGCTGGGTGATGGCGTCCCGGCGCTGCAGATGCCGTTCGACCGGCCGCGCGGCCCCGGCGGCGCGTTCCGGGGCGCCACGGTTACGCTCGCGCTCTCGCCGGAGCGCATGACGCGCGTCGCCGCTTTCTGTCAGCGGGAAGGCGTGACGCCGTTCATGACCGCGCTGACGGCGTACGCCTTGTTGCTGCGCCGATACAGCGGACAGCCGGACTTTGCGATCGGCACGCCGGTCGCCAATCGCCACGACCCGGACACGCATCGCCTCATCGGCTGCTTCGTCAACACGCTGGCACTGCGCTGCCGGATCGCGTCGACGCAGACCTGCCGCTCGCTGCTGCAGCAGGTGCGCGAGACCTGTCTCGGCGCGTACTCGCATCAGGATCTTCCGTTCGAACGGCTGGTCGACGCGCTGGATCCGCCGCGCGGCATCGGACATTCGCCGTACTTCCAGGTGATGTTCACGCTGAACGACCAGCACGATCCGGCGTCCGGACACGCCGTGCTGGCGACGACGCTGGCGGCGGGTGGGCTGCGGCTGACGCCGCTGGACTTCGACGCGGGACACGTGCCCACGGACCTGCTGCTGCGCGCGGACATCCGGCCGGACGGCCTGCACTGTTCCCTCGACCACGACGCGGCGCTGTTCGACGGGGTCACCGCCGCGCGCATGCTGGAACACTTCGGACGCGTGCTGGACGCGGTCGTGACGCAGCCGGATTGCGACATCGCCGGCGTGCCGCTGCTGACGGCGTCGGAGCGCGCGGCGCTGCTCGATGGCGGACGCGGACCGCGGATCACCTATCCGTACGCGTCCGTCCACGCGGCCTTCTCCGCGCAGGCGCGCGCGACGCCGGACCGCACGGCCGTCAGCCTGTCTTCGACACACGTCACGTACGGCGAGCTCGACGAGCGCTCGACGCGGTTCGCGCGCGTCCTCGCGCGTCGCGGCGTCGGACCGGACACCACGGTCGCGCTGTTCTTCGATCGATCCATTGAGCTGCTAGTCTCCGTGCTCGCCGTGCTCAAGGCGGGCGCCGCGTACGTGCCGATCGACCCGTCGTATCCGGCGTCGCGGCTCGCGTACCTGCTGCGCGACGCGCGTGTCCGCACGGTGCTGACGCAGCCAGCGCTCGCCGCACGCGTGCCGGCGTTCGACGGTGACGTGATCCGCGTCGACCCTGACGGCGCCGCGGAGGCGACGCGCGAAGAGGAGCGCGAGTCCGACACGTGGGACGCATTGCCCGTCTCGCTGGAGCTGTCCGTCTCACCGGATGATCTCGCGTACGTCATGTACACGTCCGGATCGACCGGTGAACCCAAGGGCGTCCAGATTCCGCATCGCGGCGTGCTGCGGCTGGTGCTGGGCGCGAACTACGTCGATCTCGGGCCGGATGATGGCATCCTCCAGCTCGCGTCGACCGCGTTCGACGCAACGACGTTCGAGGTCTGGGGCGCGCTGCTGCACGGCGCGCGCGTGGTGCTCTCGCCGGAGCGCGTGCTGACGCCGCTCGCGCTCGGCGAGCTGCTGGCCGCCGAGCACATCACCATCCTCTGGCTGACGGCGTCGCTCTTCAACACCGTCATCGACGAGCATCCCGAGGCGCTGCGCGGCGTGCGTCAGCTCCTGATCGGCGGCGAGGCGCTGTCGATGCCGCACGTGCGCCGCGCGCTGGCGCTCTTGCCGGACACGCAGATCATCAACGGCTACGGACCGACGGAAACGACCACGTTCGCGTGCTGCTATCGGATTCCGCGCGCGCTGCCAGACGAGTGGTCGGCGATGCCGATCGGCTTGCCGATCTCGCACAGCAGCGCGTACGTGCTGGACGAGCGGATGGATCCGGCGCCGATCGGCGTGCCCGGCCTGCTATGGCTCGGCGGCGCCGGACTGGCGCGAGGGTATCTGTGTCGTCCCGCGCTCACGGCCGAAACGTTCGTCCCGGATCCGTTCGGCGACGCGCCGGGCGCGCGGCTCTATCGCACGGGCGATCTCGCGCGCGTGCGAGCGGACGGCGCGATTGATTTTCTCGGACGCCGCGACGGGCAGTTGAAGGTTCGCGGCTTCCGCGTCGAGGCCGGCGAAGTCGAAGCCGCGCTGGTTGCGCATCCGCAGATCAAAGAAGCCGCGGTCGTGCTCCGCGCGCTCGGACCGGACGACCGCCGCCTCGTCGCCTACGTCGTCACGATCGACGGCGACGCGCTCGACATCGATGCCGTCCGCCGCTGTGCACGTGAGCGGCTCCCCGAGTTCGAGGTCCCCAGCCTGATCGTCGTCCTGCCCGCGCTGCCGCGGACGTCGACAGGCAAACTGGATCGCCGCGCGCTGCCGGATCCCGCCGAGCGCGCAGAGACGAGCGCGGGCACGCCGCCGCGGACGCCGCTCGAAGCCGTAGTGCTCGCCATCTGGCAGACGGTCCTCGAAACCGGGCCGATCGGCGTGCATGACGACTTCTTCACGTGCGGCGGTCATTCGCTGCTGGCGACGCGCATCGTGTCCCGCGTGCGCGACGCGTGCGGTGTCAGCCTGCCGCTGCGGACGTTCTTCGAGCAACCCACCGTCGCCGGACTCGCGCAAGCGATCGAGCGCCTGCGGACGCCGGATCGCGCGGAACCGCCGCCTTTGATTCGCGGCGCCGGCGCGCGCGAAGGGGTCGCGCGGGAAGGGGATGAGCGTGGCGGCGGCGAAGTCGCAATCTCCTTCGCGCAGCAGCGGCTCTGGTTCCTCGATCGGCTCGATCCGGGCAGCAACGCATACGTCATCCCCGTCGCGGCCCGCCTGCGAGGCGCGCTCGACGTCGACGCGCTGACGCGCAGCCTCGACGCCATCGTCCGACGGCATGACGCGCTCCGCACGACCTTCCACGCACGCGACGGTCAACCCGTCGCCTTCGTGCAGCCCCCCTTCGTGCGGCCCGGCGCCCTGCGCCTGCCGCTCGCCGATCTGAGCAGAATCGCGGTCGCCGATCGCGACGCCGCGGTCCGCGCGGAGGCGACGCTCGAAGCGAGGCGTCCGTTCCATCTGGACGTGGATCTGCCGATCCGCGGACGGCTGCTGCGGCTCGACGCCGAGGATCACGTCCTGCTGCTCGCGCTGCACCACATCGCGGCGGACGGCTGGTCCATCGCCGTTCTGCTGCGCGAGCTGGCCGAGTGCTACGACGCGGCGACGACAGGCCGCGACGTCATCCTGCCCGAGCTGCCCGTGCAGTACGCCGACTACGCGGCCTGGCAGCGCACGTGGCTCGATGGCGATGCGTCCGAGCGACAGATCGCGTACTGGCGGACGCAGCTCCACGGCGCGGACACGACGCTGCGACTGCCGATCGATCGTCCGCGCACCGCCAGCGCGGGCCCCGCGGCGCGCCGGCATTTCCGGCTGTCACGCGACACCTCCGCCGCGCTCGCAACGGTCAGCCGCGTCCACGGCGTGACGCCGTTCATGACCCTTGTCGCGGCGTTCCAGACGCTGCTCGCGCGATACACGGGTCAGACCGACATCACGATCGGCACGCCCATCGCCGGCCGCGTCCGGCAGGACGTCGAGCCGCTGATCGGTCTCTTCGTGAACACGCTCGCGCTGCGGTGCGATCTGTCCGGCAATCCGCGGTTCGCGGACCTGCTCGCGCAGGTGCGCGACGTGACGCTCGACGCGTACACGCATCAGGACGTGCCGTTCGAGCGCGTAATCGAAGCCGTGCAGCCGGCGCGCGATCTGAGTCAATCGCCGCTGTTCCAGGTGGTGATCGTCTTTCAGAACACGCCGCCCGTCCGCGTGGCGCTGCCCGCGCTGCGGATCGCCGATCTCGCGTGGGACGGCGGACGCGCGAAGTTCGATCTGACGCTGACGCTGGCCGAGCGCGACGGCCGCATCACCGGCGCCGTCGAGTATCGCGCGGACCTGTTCGCGAAGGCGACGATCCACCGGCTGATCCGGCACTTCCAATCGCTGCTGCGCGCGGCGTCACGGCAGCCGGATGCGCGTCTGCACGACCTGCCGCTCGGCACGCGCGCGGCCCGATCCACGAGAAACCGTTCCGCGAGGACGGACGACCGTCCGCACGCCGAGGCCGTCGACGCGCCGCCGCTGCTGCACGCGTGGATCGAGCGGCAGGCAGCGCTGACACCGCATCGCGACGCAATCGTCCGCGGCGACGAGCGCGTCAGCTACGCCACGCTCGATCGACGCGCGAACGCGCTGGCGTGGCGGCTGCGGGAAGCCGCCGGCGGTCCGGAGACCCGCACGGCAATCCACCTCGATCGCTCGACGACGTCCATCGTCGCGATGCTGGCGGTGCTGAAGTCCGGCGGCGCGTACGTGCTGCTCGACGCTGATCGCTCGCCCGTCGAGGCCGTCGCAACCATCGCGGCTGCGCGGGTCGACACGATCGTCACGCAGGACCGCTGGCGCGACGTCGCGACGGCCATCGCATCGCGCGTAATCTGCGTGGACGCGTGCGACGAGGAACGCGTCGACGGACCGCCGGTCCAGACGTTCGCCGACGCGCTCGCGTGCGTGCTGCCCGCGTCGGCCGACGCCGGGACGCCGCTGGCGGTCGGCGTCACGCATCGGAGCGCGAGCGCGCTCGTCGGCTGGACGCAATCGCTCGTCGGCCCCGAGGATCTGTCCGCGGCGCTCGTCTCTATGCCGACGGCCGCATGTCAGTTCCCCGCAATGCTGTTCGCCGCGCTCGGCAGCGGCGGCGCCGCCCTCCTTGCCGAATCGGTCCTGACCGAACCTGTTCTCACCAACGCAGCGGTGCCGGTCACGCTGATCGACGCGACGCCGCGGGCGATCCGCGAGCTGCTGCACCGCGGACCACTTCCCGCGTCCGTCCGCACCGTCATCCTGACCGGCGACGCGTGGACGCCGGATCTGGTCGCGCAGCTATACGCGCAGGCTGGTGTGCGACGCGTCTTCGCGCGCGATGACGTCGCGGAGGCGTCAGGCGGCGGCATGTGCGTGCTGCCGCCGAACGACGGAGGCGCGCCGGTCGCGATCGGCCAGGCGGACGCCGTCATGCGCGTGTGTCTGCTCGACGCGCGCATGGAGACGGTGTCGTGGCCGCTACCCGGCGAGCTTGCGCTGGGCGGCGTAGCGCTCGCGCGCGGCTATCTGAATGACGCGGCGCTGACGGCCGCTCGGTTCGTGCCGGATCCACACGAGGCCGGCGCACGCGTCTTCCGCACCGGCGCACGCGCTCGCTATCGCGCAGACGCTGTGGTGGAGGTCGTCGATCGCGGCGGACAGCGCGATCGCGCGCGCGGCTTCCTCGCCGAGCTGAGCGAAGCGTACGTGCGCGATCATCCCGCCGTCGCCGACGCCTTCGTCATCGCGCAGGACGCGTCCGGATCGCGCCGGCTCGTCGCCTACGTCGTCATGCACGCGGGACAGGAAGACGCCAGCTACGAGATCCGGCGATTCCTGCAGCCGCGCGCGCCAGGCCACATGATCCCGGGCGCGATCGTCCGCCTTGCGCGCCTGCCCCGGCGGGCCGACGGCGCGATCGATCGACACGCGCTGCCAGCGGTCGACGAGCCGAATGCCACGCGCGGCGGTCCGCTGCGCACGCCGCTGGAACATGAGCTCGGCGCGATCTGGCGCGAGCTGCTGCGCACCGACGCGGTCGCACGCGAGACCGACTTCTTCGACGCCGGCGGCCACTCGCTGCTCGCCACGCAGCTCGCCGCACGCGTCCATCGCGATTGCCACGTCGATCTGCCGCTGAAGGTCGTCTTCACGCATCCAACGATTGCCGCGCTCGCCAGGCAGATCCAGATCGCGCGTCAGACCGCCGAAGCGCCGCCGCCGGACATCCCGCGCGTCGCGCGCGACGAAGGCGGCCTGCCGCTCTCGTTCGGCCAGCGCCGGCTCTGGTTCCTCGATCGCATGAACCCGGGCAATCCGGCCTACAACATCTTCCTGCCGCTGTCGCTCTCTGGCCCGCTGGACGTCGCGGCGCTGCAGCGCGCGCTGGACGACGTCGTCGCGCGGCACGAGGTGCTGCGCACGAGCGTGCCGATGGTGGATGGCGAGCCGCTGCAGGTCGTGCGTCCGGCGACGACGAGTGCTCTCCTCGCGGACGATCTGCGGGAGCTGCCGGCGCGTCACCGGCGGTCAACACTCGACCGGTTGATGCGGGACGAAGCGCACCGTTCGTTCGACCTGGCCACGGGTCCGCTGTGTCGCACGAGGCTCGTACGGCTGGACGAGACGGAGCACGTTCTGTGCTGGACGATGCACCACATCATCGGCGATGGGTGGTCGCTCGGGCTGCTCGTGCGGGACCTGGCGGCGTACTACAACGGCGCGCGATCGGGACAAGCCGCCGTCCTGCCCGATCTGCCGATTCACTACGCGGACTACGCGGTCTGGCAGCAGCAGTGGCTCAGTGGCGCGCGGCTCGACACGTTGCTGGCGTACTGGCAGCGTCAACTGCCGCCGGCCGCGCCGCTCGATCTGCCGGCGGACCGTCCGCGGCCGGCGGCGCCCGCCTTCACCGGCGCGCGGCACGCGTTCACCTTCGAGCGGGACCTGCACCGCCGGCTGATCGCGTTCAGCCGGTCGCATGACGTGACGCCGTTCATGACGCTGCTCGCCGCGCTCTTCGTCCTGCTCGCGCGACGCAGCGAACAGGACGGAATCGTCGTCGGCACGCCCATCGCGAACCGCACGCATCCGCTCACGCACGACGTCATCGGCTTCTTCGTCAACACGCTCGCGCTGCGTGGCGATCTGTCGAACAACCCGACGTTCCGCGCGTTCCTGCAACAGGTGAAGCAGACGGCGCTCGACGCGTACGAGCATCAGGACCTCCCCTTCGAGCGGTTCGTCGAGACGACGAAGCAGGCGCGGGACGAGCGGCGGAACCCGGTCTTCGACGTCATGCTCGCGTATCAGAACCTGCCGGTGCCGGAGATGGCCTTCGCGGATCTCGACGTGCAGACCGTGGACATCGAAAGCACGCTGGCCAAGTTCGATCTGCTGTGGGATCTCTTCGAGCGGGACGGCGCGTTCGTGGGCCGCATCCAGTATCGGACCGATCTCTACGACGCCGACACCGTCGCGCGCATGAGCGCGGAGCTGCGCACGCTGATCGACGGCATCCTGGGGGACGCCGACGCGCACGTCCGCGATCTCCCGCTGCTGGACGCGTGCGAGCAGCGGCTCGTGACGGCATTCAGCGCCGGCGCGCCGTCGAATGACCTGTCGCACGCCGGCAGCCTTCATGCCGCGATCGACGAGCAGGCCGTCCGTACGCCGGACGCCATCGCCGTCGGCGCGGGCGAGGACAGCCTGACGTACGCGCAGCTTCGCCGCCGGTCGAACGCGCTGGCCGCACGGCTGCGCGCGGCGGGCGTCCGCCCGGACGCGAGCGTCGCGCTCTGGGCGACGCGCACCACGGACACGATCGTCAGCATCCTCGCGATCTGGAAAGCCGGCGGCGCCTACGTTCCCATCGATCCGGCATGGCCGCGCGAACGCATCAACTACATGCTCGCGCACATCCGGCCGACGGCGTGTATCGGACCGCTGCCAAGAGGCGCGTACGCGCCGATCGCCGGTCCGCGCGTCACGCTCGGCGACGCGTCGCACGAGCAGGACGAGCCGCCGCCCGACGGGCTGTCCGACGAGACGCGGGGAGCCGCGGCGGCATACATCATCTACACGTCCGGATCCACCGGCCGCCCGAACGGCGTCGTCGTCACGCACGGCGCCGCGCTCAATCTGATCGCCGCCCTGAACGAAACCGTCTATCGCACGCTGCGGCCCGGCGTCCTGCGCGTCGGCGTGAACGGTCCGTGGGTCTTCGACACGACGATCAAGCAACTGCTGCAGCTCGCGAACGGCCACGCGCTGCACGTTCTTCCCGATAGCTGCCGCGCGGACGCGGCGCAGTTCCTCCGGACCGTACGCGCGCACCAGATCGACCTCGTCGATTGCACGCCGTCGCAGGCACGCCTGCTGATGGCGGCCGGCCTGCTCGACGACCGCTCGTTCGACGCGCTGGTGCTCCTCATCGGCGGCGAAGCGATCGACGCCGCGCTGTGGACGGCGCTCGCCTCGGCGGCCGATCGCACGTACGTGAACCTGTACGGCCCGACGGAGTGTACGGTGGACGCGACCGTCGCGCACATCACGGCGTCCGCCGGCGAGCCGACGATCGGACGGCCGCTGCCGAACGTCCGCACGTACGTGCTCGATCGTCGGCTGCACCAAAGTCCGATCGGCGTCCCGGGTGAAGCGTGGATCGCCGGCGCCGGCCTCGCGCGCGGCTATCTGCGCGATCCGGCGCTGACCGCGGACCGTTTCCGGCCGGATCCCTTCCCGGACGATCCGGGCGCGCGGATGTACCGCACGGGCGACCGCGTCCGTTGCCGCGCGACGGGCGAGCTCGAGTATCTCGAACGGACGGATGCGGCGCTGAAGATCAGGGGCTTCCGGATCGAGCCGCGGGAGGTCGAGGCGGCGCTGGCGCGGCATCCGGCCGTGCAGGGCGCCGCCGTGACGGCGCACGAGTACGGGCAGGCGTCGACCGACGCGCGGCTGGTGGCGTACGTGACGCTGAAGGACGGCGTGCGCGCGACGGCCGCGGAGCTGCGGCGCTTCCTGCGCGCGCGTCTGCCCGCGCACCTCGTGCCGGCCGCCTACGTCACGCTCGCGGCGTTCCCGCTCACAACGCACGGCAAGCTCGATCGCCGCGCGCTGCCGCCGCCCGAGCGGCGACGCGACGGATCCGGCGCGGACGCGAACGCGTGGGACGAGGAGATGCCGGTCGACGGCGCGCCGCGCGACATCATCGAATGGCAGCTCGCGGAGATCTGGGCGGCGCTGCTCGACGTCAAGGACATCAGCGTCGGCGCCGACTTCTTCGAGCTGGGCGGCCACTCGCTGCTGGCGATGGTCATGCTCGGACGCGTCAAGAAAGCGCTCGGCTGCGACGTCTCGCTCGCGACGCTCTTCCAGGGCGCGACGATCGAACAGCTCGCGGCGCACATCCGCGCGCGCGCGGCCGAGGACGCGGACGCCTCGCTCGCGCCCATCCGGCGCACGGGCGCTCGGCTGCCGTTCTTCTGCGTCCATCCGGTCGGCGGACACGTCCTGTGCTATCTCGATCTCGCCAGAGCCCTCGGCGCGGATCAGCCGTTCTACGGCCTGCAGGCGCCGCGCGGCCGCGCGGGGGAGCCGGGTGGACACGATCCCGGCACCGGACCGCGCATGGAGCCGGGCATCGAGCAGATGGCCGCGCGCTATCTGGACGCGATCCGGACCGTGCAGCCGCGCGGCCCGTACGCGCTCGGCGGCTGGTCGCTGGGCGGAACGATTGCGTTCGAGATCGCCCGGCTGTTGCACGCCGCGGGCGAAGAGGTCGCGCTGCTGGCGCTGATCGACAGCCACGCGACGCATCCGTCGCGCGCGACGCCGCTCCCGGATCGCGTGCTGCTGCGGCGCTTCGCGGAGGACCTGTTTATCACCCGGCCCGACGCGATCCACGTCTTCGATGACGCGATCCAGGACATGTCGGGGGCGATGAGCCTCGACGCCGCGGATGTGGACGTCGCGTTCGATGCGCTGCACGCACGCGCGGCCGCCGCCGGACTGCTGCCGCCGGACACCGACGTGAAGCAGCTTCGCGCGCTGTTCGAGACGTTCCGCGCCAACCTGCGCGCGGAGCGCCGGTACCATCCGGAGCCGTCGCCCGCGCGTGTGCTGCTGATCCAGGCCGCCGACAGCTTCGACGGCGCGACGGACGCGGCATTCGGCTGGGAACCGCTCGCGCGCGGCGGCATCGAACGCTGCATGCTGCCAGGCAATCACGACAGCCTGCTGCGGCGGCCGGCCGTGGACGCGGTCGCGTCGGAGCTGGGCCGCCGGCTCGCGGGCGACGACGCGCCTTCCGCCGCCGCATCGACGTCCGAATCGGTGTCCGCACCCGCCTCGTCTTATCCATCAGTCTCTTCACCTGTCGCTGTACCAGTGTCTTCACCGGCCGTTGTACCGGCGTCACCGACGACCGCACTCGCCGCGGCCGATCACGAGGCGTAGTCATCCAGGCATCACCGTATGAACGCGCTCCTCTTCATCCTCATCGGGCTCTCCATCATCGCCGCGCTGATCGTGGCCGTGCCGCCGCTCGTCCGCTGGACGCTGCGCCGATCGCTGCCGCAGGTGGACGGCACGATCGAGGTGGACGGCGCGGCCGCGCCCATCGAGATCCGCCGCGACGTCGACGGCGTGCCGCACATCTTCGCCGCGAGCGTGACGGACGCGCATTTCGGCCTCGGCTTCGTCCACGCACAGGATCGCCTGTGGCAGATGGACCTTCAGCGGCGGTTCGCCGAAGGGCGGCTGTCGGAGATCTTCGGCACGCGGAGCCTGACGGCCGATCGTTTCGTGCGCACGCTCGGCCTGAACCGCGCCGCCGCGGCCGCGTGGGACGCGCTGCCGTCCGGCGCCAGGGCCAGTGTCGAGGCGTACACGCGCGGCATCAACGCGTGCATCGCGCGGCACGGCGGATGGCGGCGTCCGCCCGAGTTCCTGCTGTTGCGCGTGACGCCGGAACCGTGGCGTCCGGTCGACGTGCTCGCCTGCACGAAGCTGCTCGCGCTGCAACTCAATTTCACGTACACCGCCGATCTCCTGCGGGCGGAACTGACCGAGGCCGTCGGCGCGGACCGCGCCGCCGCGCTGCTGCCATTCGCGGGCGACGCGCCTCACGCCAGCGCCCCGACGGCGACCGATCGGGATCGCACGCCAGGCAATCGGACCGGTGGGCGCCGCGGCGATCGAGCCATCGACCGGGCGCCCATCGTGCCGCCCGGCATCGCCGGGACGCCCGTCGGAGGTGAAGGGTTTGGATCGAATCAATGGGCCGTCCACGGCACACGCAGCGCGACCGGCGCGCCGGTGCTCGCGTCCGACCCGCATCTCCCGACGAACGCGCCCTCGACCTGGTATCTCGCGCACCTCTGTGCCGGACCGCTCGACGCCATCGGCTGCACGCTGCCCGGCGTTCCTGGCATCGCCGCCGGCCGCAATCGCCACATCGCGTGGGGCACGTCCAACGTCTTCGCCGACGTGCAGGATCTCTTTCGCGAGCGCCTGTCGCCCGACGGCCGACGCGTGCAGGCTGGCGAGGAGATGGAGCCGCTGACGCGGATCGATGAAGTCATTCACGTGCGCCGCCGCAAGCCGGTCACGGTGACGGCGCGCCAGACGCGGAACGGGCCGCTGATCTCGGACGCATTGAATGCGAGCCGCGCGGCCGCGCGTCGCGCGGGCGGCAAACGCGCGCGCAAAGGGCATCCGCCGGAGGTGCCGCCGCCCGACCACGAACCGATGGCGCTGCGCTGGACGGCGCTCGACCCGGACGATACGACGCTGTCGGCGCTGCTGGCCGTCAATCTGGCGCGCAATTGGAACGAATTCAGGGACGCGCTGCGGGGCTTCATGGCGCCGCCGATCACGTTCGCGTACGCGGACGCGGCCGGCGATATCGGTCTGCAGATCGCTGGACGTGTGCCGGTGCGCGCGTCAGGCGACGGCACGGTGCCCGTGGACGGCTGGAGCGGCGCGTCCGCCTGGGTCGGCGCGATTCCGTTCGACGATCTGCCCGTCCTTCACAATCCGCCCGAGGGCCTCGTCGTCTCGGCAAACGCCGACAACACCCCGCGCGATTATCCGCACTTCCTCGGCCGTCCGTTCGTCGAACCGCATCGCCTGGGCCGCATCACGGAGCTGCTGATCGCGAAGACGCCGCTCACGCTGCAGGATCACCTCGCGATTCAGCGCGACACCGTGTCCGTGCAGGCGCGCGTCCTGCTGCCGGTACTGCTGCCGCTCGTCGAACCGCAGACGCCGCGCGAGATCGCAGCCATCGATCTGCTGCGCGCGTGGGACGGAGACATGCGCGCCGACAGCGCCGCCGCCGCCATCTTCGCGGCCCTGTGGCTGCACCTGCCGCGCACGCTGATCGAGCCGGACGTCGTCCCGCGGCTGTATCGCGCGCTCGAAATCTGGCCGTCGTGCCTCGACCGGTTCGTGCGCGCGACGCTGCACGACGCGCAGACGACGGCCGACCGCGTTGAACGCGATCGCGTGGCGCGACTCGCGCACGACGGCCTGCGACAGGCGCTGGACGACCTGCAGCGGCGGCTCGGCCCTGATCTCCGGACGTGGCGCTGGGGCCGCATCCATCGCGCCGTCTTCGCGCATCAGCCGTTCCACATGCTCCCGGGGCTGCGAACGTGGTTCAGCCGCCACGTCGAGACGGGCGGCGATTGGAGCACGATCAACGTCGGCGGCATCTGGGGCGCCGCGCAGCCGTACGAGCAGCGTTACCTCCCGGGATACCGGCAGGTGGTCGACGTGTCGAGGCCCGACGGCGGTCAGTTCGTCCACGCGCTGGGCCAGTCGGGGCACGTGCTGTCACCGCACTACGACGACTATCTCGCGGACTGGGCGGCGGGCCGCCTGCGTCCCATGCGGCTGGAGCGCGACGCGGTGGTGAGCGCGCAGCGCAGCCTGCTCACGCTGCGGCCGCGCGCCGACGCGCGTCCGTCCGCGCCGTAATCGAGATCGAGAGACATCCGCCCGTCGGCGGCTCCGTCCGACGCGGCTTTGCAGTGATCTGATTCTGACTCTGAGGGAGAATACGCCGTGACGCTGTCAGCTACGCCCGATCCCGAGGTCATCGAACAGTTCGTGAACGCCTGCCACAGCAACTTCGACACCGTGCAGCGGATGCTGGATGCGGATCCGTCCCTGCTGAACGTGCGTTCGAAGGTGAACGAATCCGGCCTCGAAGGTGCCGCGCACATGGGTCACCGCACGATTGCGGAGTTCCTGCTCGGCAAAGGGGCGCCGCTGGATCTCTGCACGGCCGTGATGCTTGGCCGGCAAGACGAGGTGCGCGAGATGATCGCGGCGTCGCCGGACGTGAGCGGCGCGATGGGCGCGCACCGCATCCCGGTGATGACCTTCGCGGCCATCAACGGCAGCCTCGAGATCGCGGAGCTGCTCTTCTCGCACGGCGCGGTCGTGAACGCCGAGCCCGACGTCGTCTCGCCGCTGCACATGGCGGTGTTCCGCGACCGCCCTGACATGGTGGCCTGGCTCGTCGAGCGTCACGCAAGCCTGACCGCGCTGTTCAGCGGCATGACGCCGCTGCAGATGGCCGAACAGCAGAAGCGCGAGCGCGTGCTCGCCGTGCTGCAGAAGCACATCGCCTCGTAGCGCCGCGGGCGCGGCGCGACTTCGTCCACGCCTGACGCCGTTCGCCCTCTGACGCCGCGCTCCCCGAGTCGCGACCCGCAGACGCCGCCGCACTGTCAGACGTCAGACGTCGCCAGCGAGCGACGATCCGTCCGTTCTCCACGTCCGCGAGCACGCCGTTCGCGGACGATCTCCACGCATCCGATCATGCATCCGCCAACCGCCGCATCTCCGACGGCCATCGAGGCGCGCACGCTCGTGGATCTGCTCCGCGCGCGCGCGGCGGCCGATCCGCGTCGCGTCGCGTTCACGTTCCTGCGCGACGGCGAGCAGGACGCGGCCGAGATCGACTACGGCACGCTCGATCGGCGCGCGCGCGCGATTGCCGCGTCGCTGCAGACGCGCACGCGGCCCGGCGACCGCGCGCTGCTGCTGCACGCGGACGCGCTGGCGTTCATCACCGCGTTCTGCGGTTGTCTGTATGCCGGCGCGATTGCGGTGCCCGCCTATCCGCCGCGCGTGCGCGCCAAAGATCGTCCGAGCCGGACGGACGAACGCCTGCGCGCCGTGCTGCTGGACGCGCGTCCCGCCGCGGCGCTGGCGGCCGGCGATCTGGTGCGCGCGCTGATTCCGATCACGCAGCAGGATCCGGCCTGGGCGGACGTGGCGTGGATCGCGTCGGACGTCGATGACGAGGACGGGGAGCAGCGCTCGATCGAGCGCGAAGCGATCGACGGCGCGCTGGCGGCGCGCTGGCAGCCGCCGGCCATCGGCGCCGATGACATCGCGTTCCTCCAGTACACGTCCGGATCGACGTCGACGCCGCGCGGCGTGATGGTGTCACATGCGAACGTCCTGCACAACCAGCGTGCGCTGCACGACGCCTTCGCCCAGTCCTCCACGTCCACCATCGTCGGCTGGCTGCCGCTCTATCACGACATGGGCCTGATCGGGAACGTGCTCCACACGCTGTATCTCGGCGCCCACGCCGTGCTGATGCCGCCCGTGGCGTTCCTGCAGCGGCCGGTGCGCTGGCTGCAGGCGATCGGCCGGTATCGCGCGACGATCAGCGGCGGACCGAACTTCGCGTACGACCTGTGCGCGCGCCGTGTCGCGGACGAGGACCGGCGGACGCTCGATCTGTCCTCGTGGGACGTCGCGTTCAACGGCGCGGAACCGGTGCGCACCGAGACGCTCGATCGCTTCGCCGCCGCGTTCGCGAGTTGTGGGTTCCGGCGGACGTCCTTCCATCCGTGCTACGGCCTCGCCGAAGCCACGTTGATGGTGACCGCCGCTCGTCTGCCGGATCGCGGCGCGGCAGAGGCGCCGACCGTACGAACATTCCTGCGCGACGCGCTCGAAGCCGGACGCGCCGTCGAGTGCGGCGAACGTCACGATGCGCCACACGCCGTTCCGTCCGTCCGCGCGCTCGTGGGCTGCGGCGTCCCCGATCCCTCCCAGCCCGTGCTCATCGTCGATCCCGCGACGCGCCGGCGCTGCGCGCCCGGCGAGATCGGCGAGATCTGGCTCACGGGCCCGAACGTCACGCACGGCTACTGGAACAACGTCGACGAAAGCGCGCGCGTATTCGGCGCGCGGCGCGACGAGGAGACGGGTGACGCCGTGAATGACGGACGGACGTTCCTCCGAACGGGCGATCTCGGCGTCCTGCATGACGGCGAGCTCTTCGTGACGGGACGCGTGAAGGATCTGATCATCCTGCGCGGCCGCAATCTGCATCCGCAGGATCTCGAAGCCACCGCGGAGCGTAGTCATCCCGCGCTGCGCTCCGGATGCGGCGTCGCCTGTTCCGTGGACGTCGACAGCGAGGAACAACTCGTCCTCGTCCACGAAGTCCGCGCCGGCCTCGACGCGGCGGTGCTGGACGCCGTGTGCGCGGCCATCCGGCAGGCTCTCGCGCAGGAGCACGACGTCGCGCCGTACGCGATCGCGCTCGTCGCGCCCGGCCGCGTGCCCAAGACGTCCAGCGGAAAATTGCAGCGGCAGCGCTGCCGCGCGCAGTTTCTCGCAGGCGATCTCGACACGCTGTCCGTGTGGTCCTCGTCCGCATCGATCGCGCCAGCGGAATCATTCGCCGATGCTTCGAGCGATCGTGATCGCATGACGCGGGAGCTGATCACGCGGCTCGCGCGCATCGCCCGCACGCCGGCCGCGTCCCTCGACGGACGGACATCGCTGGCGGCGCTGGGCCTCGATTCGCTGCGCGCGGCCGAATGCCAGGCGGACCTCGAACGGACGTTCGGCGCGCGCGTCGATCAAGCCGTGCTGCTGGACGGACCGACGATCGACGAGGTCGTCACGCTGATCCTGACGTCGCGCTCGACGCCGGTTCCCGCTGCCGCGACGTCCGAAACCACCCCCGTTGCGGACGCGGATGCAGAGGCGCGTCTGTCGCGCGGTCAGCGCGCGTTGTGGTTCCTGCAGCAGATGGCGCCGCAGAGCGCCGCGTATCACATCGCGCGGGCCGGTGTCGTTCGCGGACGCCTGCGCGTGGACGCGTTGGAGCGGGCGTTCTTGGCGGTGATCGAGCGGCACCATGCGCTGCAGACGACGGTCGCGCCGCAGGGGGAGCCGCGCGGGGAGACGCAGCCGGCGGGCGTGGACGTCGCGCAGATCGACGCGGCGGACTGGCACGGGTCGGACGTCCTCGACGCGCTCGTCGCGGAGTCCACGCGTCCGTTCGATCTCGCGCGCGGTCCGCTGGCGCGCGTCCGCGTGCTGACGCGATCGCCGCAGGACCACGTCCTGCTCTTCGTCATCCATCACATCGCCGCGGACCTGTGGTCGCTGACGCAGATGATGCGCGAACTGGGCGTGCAGTACGCCGCGCAGGTCTCGGGCCTGGCGGTGACACTGCCGCCGCTGGAGCTGTCGTACGCGGGCTACGTCCGCTGGCTGGACGACTGGATGAGTGGTCCCGACGCCGCGCAGGCGCGCGAGTACTGGCGTCAGACGCTGAGCGATGTGCCGCCGCTCGATCTACCGATCGATCGCCTCCGGCCGCCGGTGCAGACGTTCCGCGGCGCCGCCGAGCGCACCCGCCTGGCCGCGCCGGTCGCGGGCGTCCTCGCGGATCTCGCCCGCGCGCACGGCGCGACGCTGCAGATGGCGCTCCTGGCCGCGTTCCAGACGCTGCTCGGACGCTACGCCGCGCAGGATCGCTTTGCCGTCGCCTCGCCGGCCGCGGCGCGTCCGTCCGCCGCACTGCAGGGTGTCGTCGGGTATCTCGTGAACCCGCTCCCGATCGCGGCGGACCTCACGGGCCGGCCGTCGTTCGTCGGCCTCCTCGCGCGCGTCCGCCGCACGGTCACCGGCGCGCTGCGCCACCAGCTCTATCCGTTCGACGCGATCGTCGACGCCCTCCACGTCTCGCGCGATCCGAGCCGCCAGCCGCTCGCACAGGTCATGTTCGTCTTTCAGGCCGCGCCCGGATCCGATGAGGACTGGACGCTGCTCGCGCTGGGCGAGGCCGGCGCGCAGGTGGACATCGGCGGCCTGGCGCTGACATCGATCGCGATTCCGGAAACGACCGCGCAGTTCGAGCTGTCCCTCGCGGCGGCGTACGCGGCCGGCGTCGTGCATCTGGTGTGGACGTACAACACCGATCTGTTCGACGCGGAGACCATCCGCCGCATGGCGGACAGCTTCACCGTCCTGATCGACGCGATCGCCGTAAATTCCACTGCCGCGCTCGTCGATCTGCCGCTGCTCTCCGAGGCCGAGCGCGCCACGATCCTGGAGGCGTGGAACGACACCGACACGCCATATCCCGCCGATGCCCTGCTGCACCGGCTGATCGAAGCACAGGCCGAGCGGACGCCGTCCGCCACGGCGCTCGTCTCTGGCGTCGAGGCGTGGACGTACGCCGAGCTACTCGCGAAGACGCATCGCCTCGCGCGCGCGCTGCGTGCGCGCGGCGTCGGGCCGGACGCGGTCGTCGGCGTGTGCATGGAGCGATCGCCCGATCTGGTCTTCGCGCTGCTGGCGATCCTGACGGCAGGCGGCGCGTATCTCCCGCTCGATCCGGATCATCCGGCGGATCGCCTGCGCGTGCTGCTGCGCGAGGCGGCGCCGCGCCTCGTGCTGACGCATGCGCGCACGCACGATCGCGTGCCGGATGAACACGTTGACGTGTATGACATCGACGCGCTGCTGGTCCGCGCCTCTGGCGGCAACGGCGCGGACGATGTGGCTACGGCCGCCGCGCAGGATCCCGATCATCTCGCGTATGTCATCTATACATCGGGATCGACGGGCGTGCCGAAGGGCGTGACGATCTCGCATCGCGCCATCTGCAATCGTCTGTTCTGGATGCAG
>Ga0187894_10000621_pt1 | contig 47707 bp, 38 predicted proteins | sample GBC1701081metaG_FD_136650 | JGI IMG/M metagenome (GOLD analysis project Ga0187894, IMG submission 136650) | White microbial mat communities from a lava cave in the Kipuka Kanohina Cave System on the Island of Hawaii, USA - GBC170108-1 metaG ... | reverse complement strand
GTTCCACCAACAGCATCCTGCGGATTGTCGTCAAAGAAGCGATCCACATTCAAACGAAACGCCAGGTTCTGATTCGACGTGAGCTTGTGGTCCACTCGGCCATCAAAAAGAAACTGGCGATAGTGTCCCGTGTACGCGAGATTCCCATCCGGTGGCAAAACAAACGCCGGCAGCGAAGGTGAGAGAAGCGTGGTGCGGTTCTGACGCGTGTAGTCGGCGGTTGCGAAGAAGAAAGTACGATCCTCGACGATTGGACCACCAATCGTCCCGGAGTACTGCTGCAAAGCATCCGGAATGTCGACCGGGTTGATGTGTTGCAACGTTGAAGGCGTAACACAGGTCGACACTGACGGCGGGCAAAAACCGCTGGTCGAGAACGTCTCCGCCTGCCAATCGCCAGGGCGAATCATGAAGATGGCCTCGCCGTGCACGTCATTGGTTCCCGACTTCGTCACGATGTTCAATGCCGGTCCGGCGGTCCAGCCATACTCAGCCGAAAAGGCGTTGGAGAGGATCGCAATTTCCTGAATCGCGCCGAGCGGAATGGTGGCGACTGCTGTCTGCCGTCCCCAGCCTTCGTCGTTGTTTGCGCCATCCAGCGTGACGGTGGTGGTGCGCCGCGAACCGGCGCCGGTGATGAAATAGATCTGATTGACGAAGAGATCGCCCGTACCCTTTCCCTGGCGAAACGCGGAATTGAGTAACGGCAGCGTAGTCGTCTTGCGACCGAGGATCGGCGTTTCGTTGATCTGGTCACTGCGCAGCGGGAGACCGATCAGCGCGTCGGCACGAACGCCCTCCGCCGTGCCGAAAACAGTGACTTCCGCGTGTTGCGAACCGGCCAGCAGCGTCACCTTGATCGTCGCGGTTTCGCCCGAGCGCAACGTCAGACCTTCACGCTCTTCGGTGCCAAAGCCCGCGCGCGACACAGTGACCTTGTAAGTGCCGGTAAGCGATAGACCGGAAAACGTCGCGGCGCCATCGCTTCCCGAAACTGCTTCGTGCAAGTCGCCGGTGTCGTTGTTTACCACCGCGACTTTCGCGTCGTTAATGACCGCGCCGGTTTGATCTGCCACAACGACGATCATCGTCGCGGTGTTAGGAGACTGCGCAAATATCGGCGCGGCGAACAGTGTCATGAGACCGATTAAGAGAACAGATATGGAGGGGAGCCTTTTGAGTTTCATATTAATCACCATTTGGTTACCGTGTACTGATCGAAATAGCTGACGCTGTCGGTCTTGGACCAAACACCGACGCGACCTGAAACCGGCTCGGCGAGCGTGTAATCGAGCAGGTGTTTGCCGTCGACCGACGCCTGAAGACTCGAGCCCGTCAAAAGGTTCGTCCAAAAGCAAAAGAGGTTGTGACGTGAGTAGACCAAGCGCTAACAAAAGACGGTTACGGCAGCCAGTCAACGTGTTGCTTAAGACAAAGTAGTCAAGGAACTAAAATGAGTAGCGGTAACGCACGGTCACGCCGCGCCCGGCGCCGTCAATGCCCCAACTGATCCCGCGATACGACTTGTCGAAGATGTTTTCGAAGTCGACAAACAGTTCCGACGTCTCGTTGAACTTCCATGCACCGCGCACGCCGACCAGTCCATAACCGGCCAGATGCGGATGCGTCGGTACCAGCGTGTCGTTGTTGACGACGCGCACACCGTTGATTGTCGCGCCGATCGGGAGCAGTCGATTCTGTACTTGCGCCAGCGTCTCCCCGGTGGGAATAAGAATGCCGCCGACGGAGCCGCAGCCGGTTGGTCCAGGTGTGGTGAGACCACGAACACAGGCGCCACGGCGGAAGAAGTTCTGAATGTTTGCCCGCGAACGTGCGCCGCCCGTCCGACGGTCGGCCAGATCGAGCGACGACAGACGATTCTGCCGGCCGGTCAACACCGAGTAGCCTTCGATATAAAAACGCGAACGCGGCTGATAGCGCAGGCTGACAAAAGCGGTTGCCGGCGGAAGTCCGCCTTCGATGTTCGGTGGCAAACCGTTTAGCAAACTGTGCGCACGTATGTAAGTGAAGTTTCCCGTGCTGCTGAACTGATCGTTGAAACGCGCGCGCGCATTCAATTCCACGCCGTTCAGGCGCGCGTCGTCGAAGTTCACGCGCACGAGCACGGGGCTCGTCGGCGCCGCAGCCACGAACACGAGACCCGCTCCGTTCTGAGCGATGATCTGATCGCTGCCGAGGAAGGTGCCGGTTGCGCCAGCCGGAAGCACCAGCGCCTGATCGAAGTAGACGTCGCCGAGTTTGGTCGTAAAGCCCGTCAGCTCAGCGCCAAAACGGCGGCTCGTGTAACGGAAACTGAGATCGAAACTGTCGCTGAACTCCGGTCCAAGCCGGGTCACGGGAATGCCGGTCGACACTGCGTCGCCGCCAGCGGTCGTGCCGATAAATCCGTTGCGCGCGGCCGCAGTGGCCGCGTCGACTTCAAAACCGGTTCCGACGAGACCGATGATGCCGAGGTCGGTCGTGTTCGGCGCGCGAAAACCGCGCGTGTACTTGGCCGCGATATCAAAACCACCAACGACATTCACGACGCCACCGATGCGACCGGAAAACGCGTCGAAGCGAGCGCTGTCATCCGGGAACAGCGGCGCGCCGCCTGGTCCAGGTGCTGAGTTTGCAGCCCGCGAAACATACGACGCGACGCTGTAACGGACCGCCGCGTTGATCTGCAAACGATCGGGAATCGCTGTGAAGTTATCCTGCGCGTAGAACCCATACGACAGGTAACGCGCGCCGTTGGGAATACGAGGGCGTGAGTTGACGACCGATCTCGTCACCGGGTCCGTGGTGAACGCGGGAGCCTTGATCTTGTCGCGATAGACGTCCGCGCCGAACAAGAACGTATTGCGTTCGCCGATCTGTTTGTCGAGATAGAAATTGAAACCCAGGACATTGGTCCGCTCGCGCTGATTAGTGATCGCACCGGCCGGATTGCCGTTCCCACCCTGATTGATTCGCTCTTCACGTTGGCCGTTGTAAGAAAAGGTGAAAGACCCGTTGTCGAAGAAGCCGAGGTCCTGCCGGAAGAGACGGAGGTAAAACGTGTCGGTCATCAGGTTGCGCAGGTCGGCGATGTTGTTGCCGTCGCCGCCGAGCAACTGATCGTAGCGCTTGCCATTATCCTGCTGGTTGCGCGCGTAGCTGACCATGAACTGTGTGTTGTCGTCGAGATTGAAATTAGCGCGCATTAAGGCGCCGTATTGAGTGAAGCCGGTGTCGGGGAGACGCGTGCCAAAAACGTTGGAAGGCAGACCGAGAAAACGCGTAACGGCGGCGTGATACTCAAGACCGTCCGCCGGTCTGAGCGTGCTGATGCGGCGCGCATTCATATTTAGCAATAGCCCGTAGGTACGCGTGCCGTAGGTGAACAGCGCATTGCCGCCGAAGCCGTTTGTCGGAGAGGTGTAGAAGATATTGCCTTTGCCGTGAAACTCGCTATCGACGTTGCCGTAGCGCGGCGCCTGCGAAATGAAGTTGACTACGCCACCGTGGACGTCGGAACCGTATTGGGAACTGTTTGGACCACGAAGGATTTCGGCCGTCTCGAGACTCGACGGTTCGATCAAACTGAAGAACGTGCCGACACCGCCGCGTTGGGCGCTGGTCGTGTAACGAACGCCATCGACAAACACCGCGACGTTTCTTCCGGTCAACCCACGCACAAACACAGCGCTCAGCGAGGGGCTGGTGCGTTGCAAGTTGACTCCCGGTTCCTCATCCACCACCTGGGCCACGACTTCCGGTGCGCGCTCAAAAATCTCTTGTTCGGGAATGAGGTTTACTTGTGTGTCGATTTTCCGCGTGTTGGCGATGAGACCGGCTTCCGCGGTGATCGTGACGTTCTCCACGAGCGTGTTTACTTCGAGCACGATGTTCAGCTCGCGCGTTTCGCCCGAAGTGACCTGGACTGCCGAACGATGTCTCAGAAAACCGGTGCGCTCGATGCTGATTTCATAAGTGCCTGTAGGGATACCGTCAAACGCAAAGGCCCCTTCGGCATCGGTGACCGTTGCCCTCGCAACTGCCTGATTGGGCAACAGCAGTGAGACGTCAATGCCGCTTACCACGGCGCCGTTGAAGTCTTTGACCGTACCTTTGATCCGGCTTTCGGATTCTTCGGTCGCAGCCATCACCGACACGACCGAAGCGAACACGCTATACAGCAAGAACGTGAGAAGTTTTTTCATAATATTTTTCCTGGGAAGGGCCCACGACAATAGGGTCCCTGACAATATCGCCGCGGCTGAACTACTACCAGCCATCGTAGTCTTTGGATTTTCGGGAAATTTCGTTGGAGAACTAACTGAGGAAGTGCACGACGTACTCGATCATGTCATGTACGGAGGCGAGCACTTGCGGACGGCTCTCGATCATGACGCTGGTCACCACCAAAACCGTGAGCGCGGTCCATGGCAGAAAGCGAACCAAAGGCGCACTGCTAACCAGTAACCGCGGATCAGAGCCGGCGAGTTCCAGCAACCGGCGGACGCGTACTCTCACGCGCGGCATGTCTTCATTCCCGGCCAGAAAAGCGGAAACTGAAGCAGGCATGATTTGCTGCTGGCCCTTGGGAATCATCTTCGCAATGCGCACCAGCGCCGATGCCAGATTGAGCGCGATCAGCGAACCTGTTTGCGCCGCGTGTTCATCGGCGGCCGATTCCGATGCCTCGTTCCACGCGCGATCGAGTGAGCGGCCGCAGGGAATAAGCAACAGCGCCGCCCGGCTGATCCGCATCACGGAGCGTTTGAAGTTGTCGTGAGCTGCGAGATGTCCGTACTCGTGCGCGATTGCGGCGGCCAGTTCTTCCTCGCTCAACGAATCAAACACTTGGGCCGCGATAAAGAGTCGTGGCCGCAGGGCGCCGACGACTGCGATGATCGGAAATGAGTGTTGGAGAACAAACGTCGGCACGCGGATCGCGTCCAGATGAATCGGTGTCGACGCGGCGAGCCAGTCTTTCAGAAGTGAACGAGTCGCCAGCCAGGAACGAACGCCACGCGAGATCGCGAGCGCCACACCGATTGCGGAAAGCGCTGCGAGTCCACCGAGCTTCCAGCTAACGACCTCTTCAGTAGTGTGGGGCTCGTAAGTGAGATACGACGGGATCATGAACGCGGCGATCGCGACAATAGCGATCACCGGTGGTCCAATGCGCATCACGAAAAGAATCTCTGCTCGCGTCCGCGCCGAACATTTCCGGAGCAAACGCTTGCTGAGCCGGCCGGCTCCAGCCGACGCCATCGTGGCCGTCGCGTTGATCGTCAACAGCAAAGCCAGCACGAGGGTGATGCAGAGAAAGGTGTACATGCGCAGTTAGGCCTGATTCAATTCGCGCTTCTTCTCCTGAACCAAACGATCGAGCTCGTCGAGCAGTTCGCGATCTCGTTCGGTGATCGTGTCGACGATGCACGCGAGCACCGGCTCGACTTCGTCGGCGCCGTGACCGAGCAGACCGTCAACGACGTCCTCTTTGATCCCGCGCTCAAACTCATCACGCGAAACGAGCGCCGAATACACGAATGCGCGGCTTTCTTTGCGGCGCTCGAGCAGGTTCTTTTTGAAAAGCCGGTCGAGCGTCGTCATCAGCGTCGTGTAAGCAATCCGCTCGTCAAAAGCGCGGTGAATATCGCGCACGCTCACCTCGCCGAGCCGCCAGGTTTCTTCGAGCACCCGGCGTTCGAGTTTGCCGAGAGCGAAACAGGCAATTTCGCGCGGACGCCTGAATCCGCGCAGCAGAAAGCGAGAGGTTTTCATATCGCGCGCATTTTCGGCTATTATTCGTTGTTTGTCCATGTCTCAAGAATCGATACAAGTACGGGGAGCACGAGTTAACAACCTCAAAAACGTCTCCTTCTCCATCCCCATCAACCAAATGACCGTGGTTACGGGCGTGAGCGGCTCGGGCAAGTCTTCGCTGGCCTTCGACACGATCTACGCGGAAGGCCAGCGCCGTTACGTCGAATCGCTTTCGGCTTATGCGCGGCAGTTTCTGGAGCGGATGGATAAACCGGACGTAGACGAGGTCAGCGGCATCGCGCCCGCGATTGCGATCCGGCAGAAAAACTCGACCCGGAACCCGCGTTCGACTGTCGGCACGCAAACTGAGATTTACGACTATCTCCGACTGCTCTTCGCCCGGGTCGGCCAAACGTATTGCCGCGTTTGCGAACGGCTGGTGTCGCGCGATTCGCCGGAATCAGCGGCTGAAGAAGTGCTCAGCACGCTCTCCGAAGGTACTCGATTCTATGTGCTCTTTCCGGCTGGAGCCGGAACTGCGTGGACGGATGATGAGACAGGCGAGCCAGAGAAGCCCACGCGACGGCGCGCCTCTGCGTCAGTGCGTCAATCGATCACCGCGCACATCATGAGCCTGATGCAACGCGGTTTTACACGTCTGTTTGCCAACGGCAGCGTGATCGAGCTCAACTCGCCTGACGATTACACCCGCAGCGATTTCAAAGACGTTTTCGTGCTCGTCGATCGTTTGACCGCGCGACCTGATATTCGCCAGCGGCTCGTCGACTCGCTGGAGATCTGTTTTCAGGAAGGACACGGAACTGCGGTTATCGAGACGGCCGAAGCAGAGCCGCGACGGCTGCGTTTTTCAGAACGATTCGAATGCCGTTACGACCGCACTGTCTACGCGACGCCCGAGCCGCGATTGTTCAGTTTCAATAATCCGTATGGCGCGTGTCCGACGTGTCAGGGTTTTGGCAACACGATCGGACTCGATCTCAATCTCGTGATTCCGAATCCCGGTCTGTCGCTGAAAGAGGGCGCGATCGAGCCGTGGACCAAGCCACAGCACGAATGGGCCATGGCCGAGTTGAAACAGTTCTGCCGCGCGGAAAAGATCTCGATGACGACGCCGTTCAATCAACTCTCGCGCGCAGACCAGCAGGCGATCATTGAGGGACGTGGCGACTTCGGCGGCGTGCGCGGGTTCTTTGATTGGCTGGAGACGAAGAAATACAAGCTGCACGTGCGCGTGTTTTTGTCGAAGTATCGCGGCTACACGTTGTGTCCGGATTGCAGCGGCGGTCGTCTGCGTCAGGAAGCGCGTGACGTCAAGGTTGGTGGCCGCACGTTGCCGGAGCTTTGCTCGTTGTCGATCAAAGACGCGGCTGAGTTTTTCGACACGCTGGAACTCTCGCCCGAGCAAGCGGCGATCGCCGAGAGAATTCTGTTTGAAGTGCGGCGGCGTTTGAGGTTCCTGGTTGAAGTTGGATTGGATTATTTAACGCTCGATCGTCTTGCTTCGACACTTTCCGGCGGCGAAGCGCAGCGCATTCAACTCGCCACCAATCTCGGTTCGTCGCTGGTTGGCGCGCTGTACGTGCTCGACGAGCCTTCAATCGGCCTGCACCCGCGCGACAACGATCGGCTGATTCGCCTGTTGAAAAACCTGCGCGATATCGGCAACACCGTGCTGGTCGTCGAACACGACGCCGAGATGATGCGTTCCGCGGATCACATTCTCGACATCGGCCCGGCGGCGGGCGAGTTGGGCGGACGTGTCATCTACGAAGGCGACTTCGCGGGTTTGTTGCATGACGAAGCTTCGCTGACTGCGCGTTACCTGCGCGGTGATGCCGAAATCAAGGAACCGAAACAACGCCGCACGCCCCAGAAACGGCGCATCACGGTCCAGGGCGCGTCCGAGCACAATCTCAAATCGATCGACGTCGAGATTCCGTTGGACATGCTCGTCTGTGTGACCGGCGTCAGCGGCTCCGGAAAGTCGACCTTGATTCACGACTGCATCTACGCGGGATTGAAGAAACAACGCGGCGATTGGCAGGGACACGTCGGCGCGTTTCAGAAACTCGAAGGCGGGCAGTTTATCGACGACGTGATTCTCGTCGATCAATCACCAATTGGCCGCACGCCGCGCTCGAATCCCGTCACGTACATCAAGGTCTACGACGCGATCCGCGAGGTTTTCGCTTCGACGCGCGAGGCACAGGCGCGCGGTTTCGACCCATCGCATTTTTCATTTAATTTGCCGGGTGGGCGGTGCGAGGTCTGCCAGGGCGACGGCACGGTGACCGTCGAGATGCAGTTTCTCGCAGATATTGAACTGGTCTGCGAGGAGTGCAAAGGCACGCGCTTCAAGCAGCAGATCCTCGACGTGCGCTATCGCGGCAAAAACGTTCACGAAGTGCTCAACATGACTGTGCGCGAAGCGATCAACTTCTTCCGTGAAGTGCCGAAGATCACGAACCGTTTGCGCGTGCTGGATGATGTCGGACTTGGTTACTTGCGCCTGGGCCAGTCGGCAACGACGTTGTCAGGCGGCGAAGCACAGCGTATCAAACTCGCCGCACATCTCTTGAAGCGCACCGGCGCGAAGACGCTCTACATCTTCGACGAGCCAACCACCGGACTGCATTTCGACGACATCAATAAACTGCTCGCCGCATTTCGCGCACTGATCGACGCGGGTGGCTCGCTGTTGGTAATCGAACACAACCTCGACGTGATCAAAACCGCCGACCACATCATCGATCTCGGCGCTGAAGGCGGCGATGCCGGTGGCTACGTCGTCGGCGTCGGCACGCCCGAAGAAATCATGGATATTCCGGCGTCGTATACCGGACGCTTTCTCGGCGACTATCTGGCGAAGTCGAACGGGCACGTGAAACGCAACGGCAGGAGGGTTTTGGACAATGAGTCTTAGCGAACAGATTGTTTCCGACTTGACGGCTTCGATGAAGGCGCAGGACGCGCAGCGCACTTCGACCTTGCGCATGGTGAAAGCGGCGATGATGAATCGCAAGATCGAGAAGGGCCTCGACCTCGACGACGAAGAGATGCAGAAGCTGTTGCGCTCGCTGGTGAAGCAAAGGCGCGACTCGATCGAGCAGTATGAGAAGGCCGGCAGGCAGGAACTGGTCGAAAAAGAGCAGGCGGAAATCGCAGTCATCGAAACCTACCTCCCGCAAGCCGCCTCCGCCGCCGAGATCGAAGCGGCCGTCACCACGGCGATCGCCGAAACCGGCGCCACGTCTATCAATGACATGGGCAAAGTCATGAAAGCCGCCCAGGCTGCGTTGGCCGGCAAGAATGCTGACGGGAAGGTTATCGCAGACACTGTGAAGGCCAGGCTCTCGCAATCGTGAGGCCCGAGGGAAACAGGATTCTAAAAAGAAGACAAAGACAGGATTTAGGATAGGAAGCAGGTGTTTACCGACCCTCCCGCCAGTTGCCTCGTGCAAACCCTTTCCGTATAATTCACAGCTTGCTCGAAGGCACGGGGTCTTGTCCGGTGGGTTCGCGCCCACTTTTTTCTTTGGGCGAGATGCGTTCGGAGGGTGGCATGGGAAACGATTCGCTTGCGGCTAGGGTTCAGGAATTGGCTGAACGAGTGGCAATCGACCATGGCCTCGAGTTGGTGCACGCGGAAGTTGCCGGCCCCGAGAACAAGCCGATTGTTCGTATATTTATTGATAAGCCGCAGGGTGTAACCCACGAGGACTGTTCCGAAGTCAGCACACACCTGGGAACCATTCTGGATGTGGAAGACTTCATCCACGCTTCCTACACATTGGAAGTATCGTCGCCCGGTCTGGAGCGTGGTCTCTACAAGCGTGCCGATTACGAGCGCTTCGCCGGCAGTAAAGCGAAGTTGAAGACGCGGCAGCCGATCGAAGGCCAACGCAATTTCCGCGGACGTTTGCTGGGCCTCGAAGGCGACAAAGTGGTTTTTGAAGACCGGACAAACGGCCGCGTGCGAGTTCCGCTGGAGTTGATCACGAAAGCGAACCTGGAAGTTGACGTTGAAGAGGAATTGCGGCGGGCCGGAAGGCATTAGGTTAGCCACCGATTACACGGATTACACAGATGAGTTCATCGATTGCACAAAACATCGAGGCGCTTTGCCAGGAGCAAGGTATTGAACGTGACCTCGTGATCGAAGCGATGAAGGAAGCCGTACGCGCGGCTGCCAAGAAGCAGTTTCGCTCGGGTGAAGACATCCAGGTCGACTGGAATTCCGAAACCGGCATCGAGCTTTCCGCTTCGAAAGTGGTCGTCGACGAAGTTGAGAACCCGGCCACGGAACTCTCTATCGAAGAAGCCCGCGAGCTCGCCGGCGACGAAGTCGAACTCGGCGACGCGCTGCTGCTGCCGCTGCCAATGGAAGAACTCGGCCGCATCGCCGCGCAAACAGCGAAACAGATCCTGTTCCAAAAGGTCCGCGACGCCGTTCGCAGCAACGTCTACGAGCAGTACATCGACAAGATCGGCGACCTCGTGAACGGTTATGTGAAACGTTTTGAACGCGGCAACATTATTGTTGATCTCGGCAATCTCGAAGCGATCCTGCCGCGGTCGCAACAATCACGCGGCGAGCAGTGGAACCAGGGCGAACGAATTCGCGTCGTCATCAACAACGTTTCCAAGGAATCGAAAGGACCTCAAGTCGAGGTTTCCAGAACGTCGCCGGAACTGCTGCTGCGGTTGTTTGAAATGGAAGTGCCCGAGATCTACGACGGTACGGTCGTGATCAAATCGGCCGTCCGCGAACCCGGCGAGCGCGCGAAGATCGCGGTGATGTCCAACGAACGCGACGTCGATCCGGTCGGCGCCTGCGTCGGTATGAAGGGCTCGCGCGTGCAGGCGATCATTCGCGAACTGCGCGGCGAAAAGATCGACATCATCGAGTGGTCCGACGAGCCGTCGGTGTTTGCCGCCAACGCGTTGTCACCCGCGAAAGTCAACCAGGTCAGAATTACGGACATTGAAAATCGCCAGATGGAGGTCATCGTCAACGAAGACCAGCTCTCGCTGGCGATCGGCAAACGCGGCCAGAACGTGCGGCTCGCGACCAAGCTGGTCGGTTGGAACATCGACATTCGCAGCGAAGAGGAGATCAAGCGCGAAGTCACCGAACAGATGGGTGCGCTCATTGCTTCCGGCGAGGCTGTGCCGCTGTCCGCGATTGAAGGTGTCACGGCGCAACAGGCTGAAGCGCTATCTGAGCACGGCATCAACGATATCGACGCGCTGGCCAACACGTCGGTTGACGATCTGGTCGAGTTCCTCGACCTGAGTCTCGACGAAGCCGAGGTCATCCTTAACGCGGCGCAGGCCGTAATCGCGATGCGTAATCGCAACCTGGGCGAAGGCGAAGCCGCCACGGTGGAAGCAGAAGAGGACGGAACACCGGAAGAGCAACATGCTGTTTCGGCCGAGCTCGACGAATCGGTCGAGGCTGAGGAAGTTGAGCCAAACACCGAGATGACCGCCGAAGGGTACGACGAAGCGGTCGAGAACGGAGTTCCGTTCCAGGCTGAACCGGAAATCCTCGCGCGTGAATCAGCCGATCCGGTGGCTATCACCGAATCCGAAGAGATTGCGGCTGATGAGATTGCTTTGATGGAACCGGGTCGTGACTTGCGTCCCGACACGATTACACCGTCGCCGGACATAACGTCATCGGGTGTGGCCGCACTCGAGCAAGTTGAAGAAGTAGCCGCCGAGATTCTGGCGGCTGATGAAGAATCTGTTTTCGCAGCCCAGGCCGCGGCTGGCGAAGCAGAACCAACGGCTCCCGCAGTTTCGGAAGATGCTGCATCAGGCGGGAGCACGGATGAAGAGAAGCAGTGATGCTTCCAACGGTGCAGCCAATTAGGAAGAACAAAGGTCCAGTTGACTCTGGACGTTTGTCTCACCCGTTCCGCTACTGTCATGCGTTGAACTTCTGATCGACGCTTTCAAAAGTGGTTAGGAACGAGCGAGTTCCTAATCACTATAGGTCGTTTCAGGACGCCGTTTGAAGCGTCGAGAAGGAGTGCATGACAGTTTCCTCGAAAGTTCGCATCTACGATCTCGCCAAAGAACTAAAGCTCGACACGAAGCGACTCATTGAAGAAGTGCGCCGCGAAGGCGTCGACGTGAGTGTGCCGTCAAACTCGGTCTCCAAAGAGCTGGCCGAGAAGATCCGGAACAAGTACTTTCCGAAGAAAGAGACGACGGTCAAACGCGCGGTCAAAGTCGTGAAGCGCGCCGTGGCGCCGGCTGTCGAAGCGCCGGCTGTCGAAGCGGACCAGGAAGTTTACGAGCCGGAACCGGCCGTGGCCGCACCACCAGGAGCCGAAACGGTCGAAGCACCTCCAGCCGCGCCCTCAATCGCTTCGCCAGCTGTTTCGCCCGTAGCGAAGCAACCGATTCCCGCGCGTCTGATTAAGAAGCTGACGCCGGCCGCTCGCGCCGAAGCTCCCACGCCGGAAGTCGTCGAAGCGCCGGTAGTAGAACCGCAACCAACGCCCGCTGAACCGCCGGTGGTCCAGCAACCGGTCGCTGCGGCGCCAATCGAAGCGACTGCGCCGACCAACGGCGTCGAAGTGAAAGCGCCGGCTCCGTCGCCACCACCGCCGCCAGCACCACCATCACGGCAGGTCAGAGTTTTGCGGCCCACAGCCGCGGCCCTCAACGCGGGCATCAGGCCCGGCGAGCGCGCGCCTGCGCCGCCGCCACCGCCACCGGCACCGGCAAGAGAGCGCGCCGGCAGCGCGCCCGATCGCGGCGGCAGAGTGCGCGAGCGTCCTTCGCTTCCGCGCAATGAACGAATGGGCACGCCTGGCGAAACCGCCACGCCGCAGACAACCTACATTCCACCACCGGACGCCGGTCGACGTCGTTCGCGGCGCAGTAGTCCACGTGGCGGCCGGAAGATCGAAGGCAAGGCCGGCAAGTTCGACAAGGGCGATTTCATTCCACCCCCGCGGGCAATGTCACTCGAAGACCGCATCGCCACCCGCTTGGACATACCAGGCTCGGGTGAGTTGAAGTCAGTGCGTTTGATCGAGGGCTCGACGGTAAAAGAGTTCGCCGAGAAGCTCGGTATCAAGCCGAAGGACGTCGTGACATTGCTGCTCCAACGCGGCGTGTTCGCGACGATCAACCAACCGCTGATGGACGACGTCGCCGCGGATCTCGGTAAACGATTCGGTTACGACGTTTCTTTCGTGCCGTTTGAAGAGATGGTCGCGGAAGAAGAGTTTGAAGAACTGATCGCGGCCGACGCCGACGACGTGGAGCTGCCACGCGCGCCGGTGATCACCGTCATGGGCCACGTCGACCACGGCAAGACTTCACTGCTCGACGCGATTCGCGCCACTGACGTGGCTGCGGGCGAAGCCGGCGGTATCACGCAGCATATCGGCGCTTACAGCGTGCAGGTGCCGAGTGCTGACAATCCCGCTGAGATGCGCCGGGTTGTCTTTCTCGACACGCCGGGTCACGAAGCGTTCACGATGATGCGTGCGCGCGGTGCGAAGGCAACTGACATCGTGGTGCTGGTGGTCGCGGCTGACGACGGCGTGATGCCGCAAACGATCGAAGCGATCGAACACTCGCGCGCAGCGGGTGTGCCGATCATCGTGGCCATCAACAAGATCGACAAGCCCGACGCCAATCCCGATCGAGTCAAACAGGAACTGGCCCAACAGGGACTGTCGCCACTCGAGTGGGGCGGCGAAACGGAAATGGTGCCGGTCTCGGCGAAGAAGCGACAGAACCTCGAGACACTACTCGAGACGATTCTGTTGACGTCTGACATTCTGAACCTGCGCGCCAGTCCGACGCGTCTCGCATCGGGCGTCGTGCTCGAAGCAAAACTGGATCGCGGGCGCGGTGCGGTGGCGACCGTGCTGGTCCAACAGGGAACGCTGCGCGTGCACGACCCGTTTATCGTCGGACAAATCTCGGGCAAGGTCCGCGCGATGTTCAACGATCGGGGCGAGCCGATTACCGAGGCAGGACCGGCGACGCCGGTGGAAGTGCTCGGTTTGCAAGGCGTGCCACAGGCCGGTGAAAGCTTCCAGGTCGTTTCGGACATCACGAAGGCCCAGTCGATCTCGCAGCACCGCCAGATGTTGAGCCGTCAGGCGGCGTTGTTGCAGACGACCAAGCGCGGTATCGAAGCGCTCGGCGAAAGCGAGGTCAAAGAGCTGCTGGTCATCATTAAGGCCGACGTGCAGGGTTCGGTGGAAGTGCTTAAGTCGACGCTGCAAAAGCTCTCGACGGATCGCGTGAAAGTGAAAGTGATTCGCTCCGGTGTGGGCGCGATCACCGAATCAGACGTGTTGCTCGGTTCGGCGACGCAAGCCGGATCGTCGTCGTCGGCAGTGGTGATCATCGGCTTCAACGTGCGGCCCGAAGCGCGCGCGGCTGATGTCGCCAAGCAGGAGAACGTAGATATTCGTCTCCACTCGATCATCTACAAGGTAGAAGAAGAGATTCGCGCGGCCATGATCGGCATGCTAGAAGCGATCGAGAAGGAGAAGATTCTCGGCAAGGCGGACGTGCGCGAAGTCTTCCGCGTGCCGAAGGCCGGGACGGTCGCGGGCTGCATGGTTATCGACGGCGTCGTGCGGCGCAACGCCCGCGCGCGGCTCATTCGCGATGGCGTGGTGAGCTGGGAAGGCAACATTGCATCGCTGCGCCGGTTCAAGGATGACGTTTCGGAAGTTCGCGAAGGCTTTGAGTGCGGTATCAGTCTGGAAAACTTCAACGACGTGAAAGTCGGCGACCAGATTGAAGCGTACGTGGTGGAGCGCGTCGCGGCGACGGAACTGTAAGGCATTGTCGATTGCCAATTGCCGATTGCCGATTTGGGGACCTTTGCTGCTCTTAAAATCGGCAATCAAAAATCGGCAATCGGAAATGGGTGGGTTATGCATCGGACGGAGAGATTTACGGATACGTTGCGCGAGGAGATCGCGCAGATCGTCGGTTACGAACTGGAAGACCCGCGATTGAACACTGTAACCGTAACTGATGTTCGTCTCTCTTCCGACAAACGCGCCGCGCGGGTTTACGTCACGGTGGCCGGTGACGAAGCGAAACACAAGTCGGCGCTGAATGCTTTGAAGCATGCGGCGCCGTACGTTCGCAAGCAATTAGGGCTCTCATTGAATCTGCCACGCACGCCTGAGCTGTACTTCGTACGCGATCGCGTCGAGGAGCAGGGCGAGCGAGTCGATCAATTGCTGACGGAGATTGAACAAGCACGGGAGCGGCAATATTCGTCAGCGAAAAGAAAGGACGAAGGATAGTTCTTAGATATGCTTAGTCAAGTAGTTGAGCTGATCGAGTCAAAACGTCGTTTCGCGATCACCTCACATATTCGCCCCGACGGTGACAGCCTCGGATCATCGCTCGGTCTCTATTGGTTACTGCGTGCACTGGACAAGGACGTCGAAGTCATCATGCGAGATCCCGTGCCGCACGCTTATCAGCAACTACCCGGCGCTGCTGATGTTCACGTAAAGCCTGCTGTCGATCCTTCTTACAACGCGGTGTTCGTGATTGAGTGTTCCGACATCACGCGTCCCGGTTTGGTCGATCTCGAAAAACAGTTTGTCGTCAACATCGATCACCACTCGACGACCGCACTCTTCGGCAGCATCAACTGGATCGACTCCACCGCTTCCGCGGTTGGCGAAATGATCTACAACCTGTGCAAAGCCACCGGCGTGCGCGTGACGAAAGAGATCGCCGAGTGTGTCTACACGGCACTGATCACCGATACCGGATCGTTTCACTACTCAAACACGACCGAACGCACGTTCAAAGTCGCTTCGGAGCTGGTGCGGACCGGCGTGAAGCCGGCGAAAACTGCGGAAGCAGTGTTTGCGAGTTATCCGTGGAGCCGAATCGAGTTGATGGGTGCGGTGCTTTCGACGGCCAAGCGTGACGACAGCGGACGCGTCGCTTGCATGCGGCAGTCGCTCGAAATGCAACAGCAAGCGCACGCTTCGGACGAAGACGCGGACGGGTTTGTTAACTATCCGCTGACGGTCGGCGAAGTTGAAGCGGTGGCCTTGTTGAAGGAATGCGAGCCCGGCGTGTATCGCACGAGTCTCCGTTCGAAAGGTGACGTGAACGTCGCGAAGGTCGCGGAGAAGTTTGGTGGCGGCGGTCATCGCAATGCCGCGGGTTGCACGTTGCGCGGCAGCTGGGAAGAAGCCGAGACGGTGATTGTCGGTCTGTTGCAGGAAGCGGTTAAGCGCGCCAACGGATTGAACGACATCACTGAAGACACACTCAAGGAATCTGTAGCGTAGCGGTGCTAAAAGAAAAGAAGTACAAGTGGCGGCGCCAAGATTATCAAGAGAACACGCGTGGGCTCCTGATGGTCCACACCGGGAACGGTAAGGGTAAAACCACTTGCGCGCTCGGTCTGATGATGCGTGCTGCCGGACGCGGTTTGCGTTGCTGCATGATTCAGTTCATGAAGTCGCGCAACGATCGTTACGGCGAGCACGAATCGGCAGAGAAGCTCGGCATCGAAGTCCACACGATGGGTGACGGCTTCACCTGGGACACCAAGAACCCCGAACAAGACATTAAGACGGCTCGTGACACGTGGGCTTTGTGCGTCGAGAAACTGCGCTCCGGCGATTACGACATGCTGGTGTTTGACGAACTTGTGTACGTGTTGAGTTACAAGATGTTACCGGTTGAGGAAGTGGTCGCGGAGTTTCGTGCGATTCGGGCTGCGCAACCGGCCTTGCACATTGTGGTAACCGGGCGGGACGCCCCACCGGAGCTGATTGAAGCCGCCGATCTCGTCACGGAAATGACCGAAATCAAGCACCCCTTCACGGCCGGAATTCGGGCCCAGCAAGGAATCGAATTTTGATTGCCAATTGCCGATTTTCGATTGCCGATTTAAGGCGGGGTTGTAGGTTCCGAAAGAAAATCGGCAATCGGCAATTGGCAATCGGCAATGAATTAATGCTACCCTTCCCGCCATTCTTATGGCTTGGTTCAATAAGAAAAATAAGCGCATCGAGGCTGTCCCGCCGGAAGAGCGGGTGGTGAAGACCGAAAACGTCTTCGTTAAATGCGACGGCTGCGAGGCGCACCTCTTCAAAGGCGAACTGGACAACAATTTTCAGGTCTGCAAGCACTGTAGCCATCACTTTCGCATCGGCGCCCGCGAGCGGTTGTCGCTGTTGTTTGACGAAGGCAAGTACGAAGAGCTCGACGCCGAGGTGACTTCGATCGATCCGCTCGAGTTTGTCGACAGCAAACCATACTCGCAACGTATCAAACAGGCGCAGGATGCCACTGGTCTTCCGGAAGCTGTAATAAACGGACGCGGCACGGTCGGCGATCATCCGGTGCTTTGCAGTGCGATGGACATGTCTTTCATCGGCGGTTCGATGGGTTCGGCTGTGGGCGAGAAAGTCACGCGGCAAATCGAACGCGCGATGCGCGAGCATAGTGCGGTAATCATCTTCTCTGCTTCCGGCGGAGCGCGGATGCAAGAGGGCACGCTGTCGTTAATGCAGATGGCCAAGATCTCCGCGGCCCTCGCAGCGCTCGACGAAGCGCGCCTGCCGTTTATCTCAGTGTTGACGGATCCGACTACCGGCGGCGTGACCGCGAGTTTCGCGATGCTGGGAGATGTGATCATCGCCGAACCAAAAGCACTGATTGGGTTCGCCGGCCCACGCGTGATCGAACAAACGATCCGGCAAAAACTGCCGAAAGATTTTCAACGATCGGAGTTCCTGCTCGACCACGGCATGGTCGACGCGATTGTCGACCGGCGAGAGTTGCGTAAAGAGATCATCAAGTTGTTGAACTTCATGATGAACCCCGAGATTCACGGCGAGTCGGATATTGAACGCGCCCGTCGTCGCGCGGCATCGCGAAGTTAGCACGGATTTATGGATGCAGTTTGACGAAGCGGTTCAGTATCTCCTCGGTCTCGGGCATGAGACGTTAGCAATCAAGCTGGGCCTCAGAAATACCGAACTCCTCCTGCAAGCACTCGACAATCCCGAATGCGCATTCACAGTTGTTCAGATCGCCGGCACGAACGGTAAAGGTTCGACGGCCGCGATGCTCGATTCGATCTGTCGCGCTGCGGGAATCAAGACCGGTCTCTACACGTCGCCACATCTGGTCTCGATCACCGAACGCATCCGGATCGCGGGTCAGGACATTACACCCGCTGATTTTGCGCGCCATGTGACAACCGTTCGCGCGGTGGCTGAGGACCTGGTTGCACGCAAAGAGATTGAAGCACTGCCGACATTCTTCGAGCACGTGACTGCGATTGCGCTACTCGCGTTTCGTGAAGCGGGTGTCGCAGTAGCGATTCTCGAAACCGGACTAGGCGGCCGTCTCGACGCCACCACGGCCGCAAAAGCAACGATCGTCGGCATCACGCCGATCGCGATGGACCACGAAGAGTATCTGGGTCCCACCCTCACTAGCATTGCGAGGGAGAAAGCTGCTGTCATTCGTCCCAGCGTAACCGCAGTCATCGCCGCACAACCGCCGGAAGCGCTCGAAGTGTTGTTGAAACGCTGCGCCGAGGTCAGCGTCCAACCGTCACTCGAACCAGGCAGGGATTTTTATAAGAACGTCTCATTGAGTTTGCGTGGGGCGCACCAGATCGAAAACGCATCCGTCGCAATTCGTTTGGCTGAGGCGCTACGGCTCCATGGCTTCGCGATTTCCAACGAACAAATTGGCTTGGGCCTTGCCACTGCGACACACCCTGGCCGTCTCGAACTAATTGGTCCTTTTCTGCTCGACGGTGCGCACAATCCAGCCGGCGCTCAAGCCTTGCGCGACTACCTCGACGAGTCTGGACCACGGCCACTAACCCTTATCTTCGGCGCAATGCGAGACAAGAAACTCGATCAGATCGCTAAAATCCTTTTTCCTATTGCCGACTGCCTGATACTGGCGCCGATCGACAATCCCAGGTCTGCTACCGTCGATACGCTGGCGCCGCTCGGACATAGCCTTGCTCGCGGACTCACGATCGAAACCACCTCGAGCACCGAAGCAGTGCGCACCGCTATCGCTCAAACCCCAAAAGATGGTTTGATCTGTGTTACCGGATCGCTCTACTTGATCGGCGAGATACGACCGATGATTTTGAACCTAGCGGAAAAAACAGTATGACGACGCCACACCAGGAACTGCCCAGGACGATCAGCAGCCAAAAAATCTTCGCCGGACGCGTGTTCAGCGTGACCGTCGACACCGTGCGCGAAGGCGAACTCACGTATCAACGCGAGGTGGTCCATCACGGCGGCAGCGCCGTTATCGTGCCCGTCTTCGACGACGGCACAGTTGCGCTCGTCAGGCAGTATCGCCATCCGGCGGTACGTTACCTTTTGGAAGTTCCGGCCGGCACTCTCGCGGACGGCGAGCGTCCGGAACACGGCGCTGAACGCGAACTACAAGAGGAACTGGGAATCATCGCCGGCCGCATGGAAAAGCTGACGGAGTTTTTCGTCTCGCCCGGGTTTTGTGAAGAAAAGATGTGGGTCTATCTGGCGACCGAGCTCGTGCAGGGAAAACAACGGCTCGAAGACGACGAGATCCTCGAAGTCGTGCGCCTGCCGATCTCGGAAGCGCTGGAGATGATCACGAGCGGCGAAATTCAGGACGCAAAGACGATCATCGGTCTCATGCTCGCGGCGCCAAAAATCGGCGCGCCGTTGTTTGAGATTGACTATCCTGCGGTTTAAGAGTTCATCCGTGTCATCCGTGGTAAACTCGCTCGGTGATCACAAACGAACCTTCAACGCAACAGACACCTCTACCTACCGAGCCCGCAGATCTGCCGGAAGAGCATGTAGACAGCGTGATTCAACCCGTCGCCAGTGAGCCAACCGTTGTTGGCAGACGGCTCGAGTGGTTCAACCTGGCCAGAGCGTTTTTGTTGTGGGCCGCCAGCATCGTTTTGCTGGCCTTGGTACCAGTAATTATCACGCTACCGTATTTGATCTATCTCAGGTCAATTGGCCCACTGGACATCACGGTTCTAACAACTGACAAGATCCTCGCTTTTCTTTCCGTCGTTGCGATTCCACCAGCGCATTTGCTAACGCTCTGGCTGATTTGGCGCGTCATTACACAAAAAGGAAAGTACCCGTTCTGGAAAGCCGTGGGGTTCGAGTGGCCGGAATATCCTCGCCCGGCGGTGGTCACGCTGACGTGTGTTGGATTGTCAGTCGCATTGCTGCTATTCGGCGGCCTGGTAACACAGATCTGGGGGGGCAGCAAAACGCAGTTGGACTTGCTCGTGGAAAGTTCGACAGCGGCTCGTTTGGCGACTGCATTCGTCGCTGTATTCACTGCGCCGCTGGTGGAAGAGTTGGTCTACAGGGGCGTGCTCTATTCCGCACTGGAACGAACCGTCGGCAAGATCATTGGGGTCGCAGTCGTAGCGTTGTTGTTCGCCGGCGTTCACGTCTTCCAATACCAAAACAACATAGCGGTGATTGCGGTCATCACGCTCTTGAGTATTACCTTGACGCTGGTGCGCGCTTACACGGGCAAGGTCCTTCCTTCGTTCATCATTCACCTCGTCTTCAACGGGATCCAATCGATAGTAATCGCGCTTTGGCCGCTCACCGGCTGGGGTTCGGAATAATCGCTTATGGCCGCGGGCTATGACGTAGTCGTAGTGGGCGGCGGTATTGGTGGCCTCATTGTGGCCGCACTGCTTTCGGCGCGCGGGCTTAATACGTGTGTGCTGGAGCGGCAGTCGCAGGTCGGTGGATGTATTGCGCGGGTCGAGTTTTCGGGGTGTGAATTCGAGCCGGGGATGGGAGTTTACACGTCCTTTGGGCCGGGTGAAATTTATGAACGGATTTTCGTGGATCTGCCGGTGAGTGTTCCGCAGACTTCGCCGCTGACGCAGCCGTATGTTGTGCGACTCGCGGATGGCACGGACGTCAGGTTGTTTCGTGATGAGGGTTTTTCTGATGAGCTTGCTCGGGCATTTCCGGAGTGTGCGGACCGGGCGATGGAATTTTACCGAAAGCCTGCGCTGGAGAATTTGAGCGCGACATCATCTCGCTTTCGGTCTTTCATTGATTCACAACTCCGCGGGTTTTTGCACACATCAATCGACCAGTGTTCATCGTCGTCCTTAGCTGCCGTCTTGGGGCGACCACGCGAGCCGCTATACGCGATCCACGGCGGACCAGCCGCGCTCGCAGAGCGTTTGGCTGAATCGATCAAGCGAAGCGGCGGCGCGGTACGACTGAATGCTCCCGTGCTGCGGCTGGCCTACGATCAGTCTGGTGCGGCGATCGGAGTCGATCTGTTGAGTGGCGAACGGGTGATTGCCACGAAAGCGATCGTCAGTAATCTGACGATCTGGGACACGTACGGCAAACTCGTTGGTTTGAACCGCACGCCGCCGGAAATAAAGAAGCTACTCAATTCCCTGCAAGGCACGGGAGCTTACGTTGTCTACGCGACGATTGAAGAAGCAGCGGTCGCGCGCCTGCCCGGAGAACGAATGCTGGTGACCACAACGCCCGGCGACGCCGACGACAATTGGTTCACCGAAATCACGCTCGCAGTTTACGATGGGACAGTAACATTCAAATCAGTCACCGATGTGAACGAATGGTTCACCTACCATGCGAGCGAAGAAGACTTTGAAGATTCCGATCAAGCTGCCCTGGAGCGCTTCTGGACCAAACTTCACGCCAGCATCCCCGAGCTCGGCTCCGGCGTCGAGATCATCGAAACAGCCAACCCCCGCACCTACTACGATCAAACCCGCCGCAAGCTGGGCATGGTGTTGGGTCTCCAATCTTCGTCAGATCTCGAATCTCTTAGAATCCCTTGCCCTCAGACCGTACTCCCGAACCTCTTTGTGGTCGGCGACACCGTGAGCCCTTTTCCCGACCTGGCCGCAGTCGCCCAAACCGCCCTTTCGCTCGCCAACACCCTCAAGACAAAACGCTAGACAGCCAGAATTGTCTATTGTATATATGCAACAGACAATATGTACGTCACCGTAGACGAGCGCGATGCGCGGCCGCTGTATCAGCAGCTGGTTGATGAGATCAAGACCCTGATTGCGCGAGGCGAACTCACCGAAGGGACGCTTCTGCCCCCGGTGCGGCAGGTGGCCTCAGACCTCGGCGTGAACCTCAATACCGTGGCTTTCGCTTATCGAAGGCTGCAAAACGAGGGATTGATCCGTGTGAGGCACGGGTCCGGTGCCGTGGTCATCTCTCAGACGCTCAAAGAAAAGCCTGACGACCGCCTGCGAGCACAGTTAAGGACGGCGTTGACGCAGTTAATCCTGGCCGGACTGAAACAGCCGGAGATCAAGTCTCTCATCAATGAAGAGTTGGACGAGCTGCTGAAGGAAAGCCGACGTTAGCGCGGCTGAGGCTTATGGTTGTCCGGGCATTTTCTCCAGGTTCTTGCGCGGTGCTGGATTTCCGGTCTCCGGATTGATCATCCGCGGTTCCCTGCCGAATCCGCCGCTGCCACCGTTCCCATAACCGCCACTCGAGGGTGGATTTGGTGCTGCTGGCCGGCCGCCGCCGGATGTGCCGCCACCGCCACCCGGATACGGTTGCCCATTGCCATTCGAGCCACCCGCGGGCGGATTGTAGGTCGAGCCAGTATAAGCCGGCGGGTAATAGATCGACGTGGAATAAGAAGAACCGTACGGTGAGCCCCAGCCGTAAAAGAACGGCAGGAACGTGTAGCAACCGAGCCGGCTGTTGAAGAACCACACACCCAAGCCGCGATTCGAAAACGGATAATTAAAACTGTTGTAGGAGGTAAGCGCGGAGCTGAGCATCCGGTCGGTGATGCGGCTGTTTGCTTTCGCCAGTGTCTTGCCGCGCTCTTTGCTCCAAACCTCCACGTCGTCCTGGATTTTCTTCTCTTCCTTGTTCAGTTTGGCGACCGAAACGTTGGTGGCGCTGAAAACGACCTTGTTGCCGCCTTTAACCTTCGTGTGCGAATCGCTCAGAATCACGCGGCCTTTGCGCACGATCAACTCCGTCGCGTCTTCCGGCACCACGTTCAGCCGGTACAGCCCTTGCCGCACGATTGCCAGACGGGTGTGGGGCGTGCTGATACCGATGTTCAGCTCGAGACCGTCAGCGCCCGTAGCTTCAACGATGGCCGTGCCACGCAAAAGGCGAACTTCGAGATTTGCGAGCGAGTTGTCGAGGAGCTCGACTTCCGAGTTACCGCCGAGACGCAGGTACGAACCGGGGTTGAGAAGGATTTCGACCCGCCCATCGTAGGCCGTGCGGACACGGTCGCCGGAGTTCAGATCGTCCGTGATCATGAGTTGCTGCCAGCCGGAGTCGCCGCGTGAAGCTACGGCCGCGCTGCCGGTGATGGCGTTAATTCCGCCGGCTTTCGCCGAAATAACGAACCTTTCCCGGTTTTGAGCGAGGCCCACAACCGAACAACAGAGTATGAGTGCGATTGAGAGAATGGAAAGCGGGAGGTAGAAACTTTTTCTCACGGAAAGGTCCTCCGAATTGAGATTGATTAGGGGTCGGCCGGTTTTAATCTCGTGAGCATTATAGTCTGACGCGAGCCATTTACAACCACAGATTACACAGATTCCATAATTAATCCGTGTAATCTGTGGATCCTACTGGCTGGGTTCGACGAACTTGGCCTGGTAGCCGCGTTTCGTTCGGGCGAAGAGAGCGGGACGGTTGTTCAATTGGACCTCAACCGAGCGCCACTTGCCGTCAAGCGATTTGTTTGAAGGACGATAACCGATACTGTAGACGGTGCTGAGATCGCGGACCACTTGCGCGTACACGGTATCGAGATCGCTTAGCTTCGTGGCGCGATAGAGCGTCGTCCCGCAAAGCGAAGCGAGTTGGCCCAACTGATCGCGAGCCTGCGCGTAAGCAGCGCGCGGCACGTGATAACGTTTCACGTTCTCTTCTTCGGTGTCGAGATAGATCGGGAAGATGATGCTCTCTGAGTGGCGGACGCTGTCGACCAGCTTTTCAAACGGAGTGCGCGAACCTGGTCCGGGCACATCAGGCAGCGCGTTGTCGATCCCATCCGTCATCACGACGACTGCGCTGCGCCGCAATCCACCACCGTTTGCGATCAGATCCCGTAACACGTAATCGAGCGAGTCCCAAAAATTTGTGCCGCCGATCGCTTCGTCCATGTCGTCGATGCTCTTTTTCAACTTGCGGCGATCGAGGGTGAACGTCGAATAGAGCGCAGGTTGATCGGTAAAGGTAACGAGCGCGATGCGATCGACGTCGCGCGCCGCATCGACGAACCGTTTCGCCGAGTTGCGAATCATCTTCAGCTTCCTGGAATTTGAGCCGGAAAGATCGAGCAGCAGCACCAGGTCAAACGGCGCATCAGCCGCAGCAAAGAACGAGATTTCCTGCGGCACGCCGTCTTCGAGTACGCGAAAGTCCTTCTGTTCGAGCAAGGGCGCGGGCGCGTTCGGCCCAAGACCGAGCACACTGACTTTCAAATCGACCAGGTCTGAATCGATGCGAATCGTTTCGACAGTGTCCTGGCCCCGGATATCACGGACAAACACAGATAGAATGAGAACGGTTAAGGCAAGAACTGTTACAAGACTAGTTCGCATAGTAGCCACGCTTGCCGCGAGGCACGGCGTTTGGCCGATTAACTCCGATGCGTATCGCGCGCCAGTGTCCGTCGCGCGCGTTGTTCGAGGGTTTGTAAGCCAGACTATATACCGTTCCGAGGTCCGCGACCACCTGTTCGTAAGCTCCGGCGAGATCCGTCAGACGCTCTACGGGGTAGAAAATCCCGCCGCCCGCTTCCGCCATCTCTTTCATTCGATCGTGTCCCATATCGAATGCTTCGGGCTGCGTGTCAAGCGGGCTCATCGCTTCGTACTCAGTGTTGAGCCATAACGTATAGAGAACACCATCGAACTCCTGAATGTTGCGCAGCGTCTCCGGATACGAGTATTTCACAGAGCCCTGTTGTCCGCTGATGCCGGGAATCGTTCCGTCCAGGCCGTCGCTCATCAACACGATCGCAGTGCGGCGCGAGTTCTTCGACTGCTTCAGCACTTCGCTCATCGCGAAGTTCGTCGCGTCGTAGAGTTTTGTGTCTCCCCGCGCGGTGTCGATTGTTTCGATTCTTTGCCGGAGTAGCTCACGGTCAGCGGTCAAGTCGGAAATAATCTTCGGTTCTCCGGCAAACGTGATCACCGCTATGCGATCGGCAGGCCGCGCGGCTTCGACGAAGCGCAGGGCGGCCGCGCGAATGAGCTTGATCACCTCTTTCGTAGAGCCCGAAAGATCGATCAGCAGCACCATGTCAAACGGCGCAGACGAAGATTCAAACTGTAGAATGCGCTGCTCCTGACCATCTTCGAATAAGCGGAAGTCCGACTGGTTCAAGCCCATCAGTCCACGATTGGTGCCGCGGTCAATCACGCTGATGTTGAGCGTGACCAGTTGCGAGTCGACACGAATGATGTCGCCCTCGCTAATCTCGGCGTTATCAGGTTCGGTGGCGGGTGTTCCTGCCGGGCTTTTGGCGTTATTTACGCCTATTAACTCCGGTTGTTTGGGCGCTGTTTCGCGATCGATCTTGATGTCGCCTTGCGCAGACTTACCGGTGACGTTTGCACTTACCGGAACTTTGAGCTTGAGATGAATTGCAACCGCAGGATCGATTGGCCGCCGCACAACCGAGATCGTCAGCAGTTTGCCGCGATTGTCGATGACTATCGGTGAACGGGTGAATTTCGCGGAGCCTTCGATCGTGGCCGAGACCGCCACGTAACTGTTGTTCCAAACCTCAACCGACACGTTGCCAAAGTCGTTTCGCACCGTGATCTGCGCGTCCGCAGGCACGTCGATGCGAATCTCGTCGGAGCCTTGAGCAGCGAAAAATGTGGTCGGGAAGAGCGAACCAGTTAAGAAGACAAGACTCAACAAAACCTGTAGAGGTTTTGAAAACATACCCGGAAATCTACCCGACTGAGCCGCCGATGGCAAAACTGCCGCACGGATCTACGGCGTCGTGTCAGTTTTCGTGAGCAGGTTCTTGATGGTGTCGGCGCCGAAACCAATCGTGAAGACGGCGATCAGGCCGGGCAGGATGTCGAGCTTCATGAGTTGCTCGCGCGCGCCCGAAACCAACGCGAAGACGGCGATGAATAGCGCGGCAATGAGCTTCAACAGTTCGGTTCTGGCGCGGTCGCCGAAGAACCCGTGTTGCACGCTCCGGCGCACCTCAACTTCTTTTTCTATTGTTAGCGGCTCGTTGTTCGCTGCATCTTTAAGCAGATCGCCGTGGTCATCGATGAACGTTGCTTTAACCGTAAATCTGACCGGCGGGGCTTCCCCGATGAGCTTCCTGCGGGGAAGCAAAAAGTAATGTGAAACACTCCATCCACTTTCGCTCAGGTCGTCTCCAAACGACCACTGGCAGCTCCAGTCTTCACGTGCCGCCGCTCTTTCAAGTGCGTCACTGTTAAAACAGACGGAAAATTCGAGTGGCGCTTTGTCGTAGGCCAGCGATGGTTTCATGACGATCGATGCGGATCTCGCTTGCAGCGCCTGGCGGAGTCGTTCGGGGTACACGTCGTCCTTCATTTGACGCATGAGCGTGCGTGCTGAATGCATCGCCGGGCAGCTTTGCAGTTGCAGGTAGCCGAGTAACTTGATCAGGTTCTCATCCAGCCGCTCTCGCATTTTCAGATCCTGAGTACCTTCAAACAACAGCACGTACTCCTTCATCAGGAAGAGTTTCTCGACCGCCATGTCCAACTCCGAATATTGATCGGGAGCAACGGTTGTGGTGTTGGCCGACACTCTCAGCACGGCGTTCCAGGGGCCAGGCACTACGCCATAAAGCTTCTGGAAGACCGCATCGTCGGCAAAATTCGTTTTGATGTCATTTTGCACCTCGATCACGCGCTTCGCGAGTGACTGACCAAAGGTCTCGTCAGTCTCGTTGAGCATATCAACTCTCTTGGCGGCCTCGGTGATCGCCGTCTGCGCTGCCTCGAGATCCTTATCGGTGGGTTCTGCCTTCGCGAGGAGAACTTTTGCGTCTTCTATAAAAGCTCCTATTGCCGCGGTCTGACTCGGAGGCGGTCCGAGCGTCAGCTTTTGTTCGAGACGCTCCAGCACAACATCAATCTGCTGGGCCAACGCGACTCGCGATTCGAGTTTGGCAGTGGCCTCGTTACAGCGGGATGCAATGCTTGCAAAGTCAGGCGAAAGCGTGTTGCGTGATTCGAGTATGTCGTGCAGGCGATTTCGTTCGAGACGAAGCAGCACCTGCAATCTGGAGCCAATGCTGGTCAGGTTGGAGGTGCTGCGCGCGGCGTTCAGCAGTCGCTCTTTCAAGTTGAGCCGCTTGAGTCGATTGGGAAGCGCCTGACTCAGTAACAACGAAGTCAGGCCGCCCAGTAAGAGAACGAAAATGATGGCGGCATAACCCCAAAACTGTTGCGCCGTTGCGCCAAAATGACTGAGGCTGGCTTTGACGGGAATCCTCTTCCAGGGAGCACTCTGATCGAAGCTTGCAGTAGTGTTGGGCAGGACTGGATAGAGAGCCAATGAATGATTCTTGTCAGTACTTTCAACTTTGAACAGATCCTGGATTCTGCCCACTGAAAACGGCACCGACGCTTTACACTGAAGCAGCCCGATGCCTTTTGCCGGTAGCGTGAGTTGGCCGCCGCAAATTTCACTGCCACCAACGTTCAGGCGCCAAATTACCGGATACGCGGTCGAGTCGTCATTCTTGAGTGACACGGTCGTGACGTTGTCATCGACGAGTTCAAGGTCTGGCTTATTCGGATCTGGTCCATCGACGGTTATCGCAAAAGGCTGGTGAATGATCCTCACCTTGCCGAAATTGTTACCTTCAAACGCGAGGTCAGCATCGAATTCGCCGGCCTGCGTGGAATCGGTCACGGTTGCCACCACGGTCGTGATCTGCGCTGGATTTACGGTCACGGTATAAGGTGGTTCAGCCTCAGGCGCAGTCTTGTCGTCGGGTTTTAAAGGCGCCGCACTGAAAACGATTTTCGGCTTGGTGGGCCCGGCAGCGGTATTGATAACGCCGGTGAGAGAACCAGTGAGAGGCGTCGCGCTGCGGAGATAGATCGTCGTATCTCCCGCACGGGTGTTGCGATCGATCTTGATTTCAGGGGCGCCGACGATCTGGGGCACCGGTGGTGGCTGGGATTCGGTTTGCTGCCCGGGGGCTTGTCCGAGGACGGATCCCGAAGCGATCAAGATACTGCCAAACAACAGGATTCCGTTGAGAAAACGGAGCGCGACCTTCATGGAGTACACCTCACGGTGGCGAAGTTGATGGATCGGTGACGAGGTTACCGGCCTGAAGAATTGCGAGTTCAGCGGCGAGCTTATAACGCCTAAGGCTCCATCAAGTCCAGTAAAACCGTTCCGACTCATACTGGAATGGCGAAATCAGTGAATTCGTTTCACGGGGTTGGTATGAGAATGCAGTTTACGGAAACAGCTTTGCGTCTCGTGAGTGGACAGGGTGCACAGAATTCACAAGACTGCCCCCAGGAATAGGCCATCTTGTCCATTTTGCGAATCCTGTCAAAAGACAGGCACACCTTGCAGTCGAGCCGCCTGCGCTTCCAGGTTGGTCTGGCGCTAGGGCTCGATCAAATCGAGCATTGAGGTCTCATCTCGAGGGGGCTTCTCGGGTTGCATCGGTGGTGGGGCGCCGGCGAGGTCGGAGATTTTGAGTAAGAGGTTGTTTTGGTTAGTGGCATACGGCAGCGCAGTTTCGATACTCACCACGCCGTCGCGGATGAATCGCTCGATGACGGTGTCAAACGTCTGCATTCCGTCCTGATCGCCCTGCTCCATCGCGTCGATTAACGACTTCCCTTCCGATTCACCCTTTTCGATGTACTCGCGGGTGCGCATCGTCGCTTTCAGGATCTCAATCGCGGCAATGCGGCCTTTGCCGTCGCCGAGCGGAATCAGGCGTTGAGAAATGATGAAACGAAACGACTGCGCGACGCGTGTACGGATCACTTTCTCTTCGTTCTTCGGAAATACGCCGATGATGCGGTCCACTGTTTTCGAAGCGTCGATCGTGTGCAGTGTCGAGAGCACGAGGTGGCCCGTTTCGGCCGCCTCCAATGCAACCTCAATGGTCTCGCGGTCGCGCATTTCGCCCACGAGAATCACCTTCGGCGCCTGGCGCAGCGCGGCGCGCAGCGCGATGGCGAAACTCGGCGTGTCGGAGTGGAGCTCGCGCTGGTGAATCGTGGAATTCTTGTGCATGTGGAGGAACTCGATTGGGTCCTCGATGGTCACAATGTGGTAGTGATGGATCTCGTTGATCAGGTCGATGACTGCTGCGAGTGTCGAGCTCTTACCGCTGCCGGTCGGTCCGGTGACCAGCACGATGCCGTTCTTGATGTCGGCTATCTCTTTGAGTTGTTCGGGAAGATTGAAGTCGCTGAAACGCGGCGGACGCATCGGAATCACGCGCATCACGATCGCGTGGGTGCCACGTTGTTTGAAGATGTTGACGCGAAAACGCGCGTCGCCGGGAACGCTGAACGAAAGGTCCGCCGAACCGGTCTTTTCCAAACTATCCATCGCCGCTTGTTGATTGCCGATGATCAACTTGGAAATTCCCGCCGTGTGAGCCGGCGTCAGCTTTTCCAGGCCGGCGATCCGAACCGGCACCAGCTTTCCGGCAAGCTCAATTTGCGGCGGGCGTCCAGGACTGAAAATCAGGTCGCTGACTTTGTCGGACGCGCTCAGCATCTCCCGCAGAATGGCGATGAAATTCAGTGGCGGCGCGGTAGGCGGCTGGCTGGTTACGTTTGGTTGTTGGCTACTCATTTGATTTAGGAACTTTTCACAGTGCTCACGCGTCAAAAGATTTGCGTTTCAGAACAAACTAGTTTGGTTCTGCGTACATCAAAGTCGTCGTTACGGTACTACACAGAGGGGAACGCGGTGAGCAGAAATTTTGGCCGCGGCCCTGAATTTAGAAGAAAGGCGCTGGACAAATGGCAACGTACAGAGATCCTGTTACCTGCTTTGCACCACTTGAAGTAATCGAGCGCCTGCTGGAAATTCGTGTTGAAGCGGGTTATTCGCCTGCCGTATATCTTCTTTCCCCCGATGATTTGGCAGACTATCTCGATGCGTATGGCTTCGATGTGTATGCTTTGTCGGAGGCCGAAGCTGAGTTTCACTTTGGCGATTATCGTGCTCCGCTAGCACCGGGCGGAGATCATGCCCACTGTTCGCTGACCGCACACTAGAATCACATAAGTGGGACAGACTTTCCAGTCTGTCACTTTTGCTGTACGGGGCAGGCATTCTTGCCTGCCCCACTTCATTTCAACGCTTTGATAATGAAGAACGTCACGTCGTCGTTCGCGCCCACATTGTCGGTCCACTCCAATACCGCCAATTGCAGACTCGCGATCATCTCGCGCGCCGGTCTGTCGTAATTATCCTTCACTGCCTGCGCGAGCCGCTCGCGCCCAAACTCTTCGCCTGACGGACTCGACGCTTCCGTCGCACCGTCTGTGTAAAGCACCAGCACGTCGCCGGGCTCAAAATCGAGGTAATACTCGTGATACCTCGTCTCGCGAAACATTCCCAGCGGCTGTTCGCCTTTGTCGATAAAACGCGAAGTGCCGGCGGCGTTAACCAGCAACGGCGGATTGTGACCGGCGTTTGAGTACGCCAGCGTACCTTTTAACGCGTCGAGAATTCCGTAGAACGCCGTCACAAACTGGTTTCGTTCGATCGACTCCCAAAGCAGGTAGTTCACCTTGGCCATCGAGATGTGCGTGGCGTAACCAATGTGCGTTGCCGCTCGCAGACTCGCGCGCAAAAAGGCCATCAGAATCGCTGCTGGAACACCTTTGCCCGAGACGTCCGCGATGACGATGCCGAGCTGATCTTCGTAAGTCTTTAACCAATCGTAGTAATCACCCGAAACTTCTTCCGTCGGAAAGTTGTAAGCGCTGATGTCGTAGCCGGCTAATTCCGGATCGTGCGGTGGTAACAGTTCCAACTGCACCTGGCGCGCGACTTCGAGTTGGCCCTCGAGCCGTTTCTTCTCTACCAGCTGCTCGTGCAGCATCACCTTTTCGATGATGATGGCTACTTGCGATGCGAGCATCATCAACACTTCGAGATCTTCTTCGGAGTAAGCGTTGAACTGATCGCTCTCGAGATCGAAAACGCCGATGACCTCGTCGTTCGAGATTATCGGCGCGACCATCTCCGAGCGCGTTTTATCGCGAGCGTTGATGTAGACGGGATCCTGCCGCACGTCGGCAGAAATTATCGGCTGGGCGCTCAAGGCGACACTGCCAATAAATCCTTCGCCCAACTTGAGGTGCAAATCCGAGAGTTCGTCGATATCGTAGCCGCGCACCGCTTCGGATTTGAACTCGCACGGTTCTTCGCCTTCGGGAACAAGTTCCTTGTCGCGGCACTGGAGGACAAAAATACCGGCGGCATCGTAAGGGATTAACGAGTCGAGCGTTTCCATCACCAGGTTGAGGACTTCCTGGAGATCCAGCGAACGGCTAATTTTCTTCGTAATGTCGAGCAGCATCCGCAGCTTGTCGATGGTGCTCAGCTCCGGCTCTGCTTCTTTCAATCTTTCACTCATCTGCCAGCTATTCTATCGCAACATCCTTAAACTCACGCCAAAGGTGAGTGACTTTCATCCGATACTCAACCAGTTCGCGGCTCACACGAAAGTGTACCCCAATTTCGCGTGAAGTCTTGCCTTGCAGCAGCAGTCTTTTCAGTGCGGCGTACGGAACGAGCGCTGCGGCGCCCACGCCGTATGCTTCTTCCTCGTCGGATCTGCGGTAATCGCGATTCATCACCTTGCCGCGTTCGTCTTTGGTCACGACCGATAGACGGCTTGGTTGATGGGCCAGGAAAACGTGACAGATCTCTTCCATCAACGTGGCTTTGGTACGTGCGGAACCGTGATTGGGATTGAGAATGACGAGCTTCATACCATCGGGCAGGGTGCAGGCGCCACCGGACCATGCTTCCGAGGCTGGTCCAAGCAGATGTTGGCGCGCGCGTTCGCTGAGTCCTTTGAGCTGTTCGAATTCGACCACCATGAGATTCGCAAACTGCGCGAGCTCGAAAGGATTGAGAGACACGTCTGGTCTAACGCGAGCAAACTCGCGCAAGGCCATGGCTTTCAGTTCGAAGTTGCGCCACTTCTCGCCTGGAGGTAGAGGACCGAGTAACACTAGAGGTCAACGCCGCTTCTTCGCGGACTTATCAAAGTTTTGACTGAGCTGGCGGTGCTGCGCGTAGGCGACACGGAAGAGTTCTGAAAGTGCGGACGCAGTTTCCGGCGTGAGATTACGATCGGCGCGAAGATGCGCTTCGACAATCTCCGGCACGGGCTCCTGCGGGTAATAGACTACCGCCTGCGACGATTCATCCTGCGCTGGACGGGCGCTGAGAATTCGTTCGACCGGGACGTCGAGCCACGCCGTGAGTCGCGCGATATTATCAGCGTCGGGCTTGCCGGTGCCGTTTTCGATGCGTGAGAGGGTCGAAGCAGAGACAGAGGTTTTATCGGCAACATCGCGGAGGCTGAGGCCGAGTTCTTCACGCCGCCGGCGCACCGCGCGTCCCAACTCTTCGGTGTTTACCAGTGCTTTGGCAGGTCGATTCGTGCGTTTCATGCGAGCGAACGTATCACAGAGCGGTTTTAGAGGCAAGACTCTGTTTTACGCCTGAAACGGTCTGTGGCTTACTGCCGCGCGAGATCGCGCGCTTTGGGTACGACGTCGACCGCTTTCGCGACCTGCGGGTCGTCCGTCGTGATGAACACGCGGTCGCCCATGACGCGTCCGTACGCCGCCGTGACCAAATTGAACCGAAGTTCCATTTCTATAAACGGCCGATAGCGATCGATGACGGCCGCCGAGGTCTTGTAGTTCGGATCGCTCGTCACGAAGTCACGATAAGCCTTGAACATCGCGTCGGTGATTCTGAACTCGCCCGGCTGAAGTTCGTGCTCGAAGTCGATGCGGGATATCCGGTTCGCTTCGAAACCGGGAATGCGTCCATTTACGAGTTCGCGCGAGAAGGCGAATGTCGGACTCAGCAGTCGTCTCTGCGTCAGGTTGGTGGTTCGTGGGCCAACAGTTTCATCCGGCGCGATTCCGCCACCGCCATAAACCGCGCGGCCCGTATCGGTCTTACTCTCCGGACCAGACGGTTTCGCCGGCTCTGCCGCTCGACCTACACCCGCGCCGTGGGTGTAATAGTTGTAAAAACCGCCGTTGGAGTAATCGCGTTGAATCAAGCGACCGGAAGGCGTGAAGTATTTGGCTGACGTGAGCGTCAAGCCCGCGCCGTATTCGAGCGGGATGATGCTCTGCACCAGTCCTTTACCAAAACTCGTCTGGCCGACAATCACGGCCCGATCGTGATCCTGCATGGCTCCGGCCACGATCTCCGACGCCGACGCAGTGTTCTCATTGATGAGAATGACCAGCGGCGTCAGGTCAGGCGAGTTGTTCCGCGACTCATAGGTGTTGTCGCGGAAACCGTTGCGTCCCTTTTGTGTCAGGATCAATTGGCCGTTGCGCAAAAACACCTCGGCAACGTGAATCGCTTGATCGAGAAAACCGCCCGGATTGTTTCTGAGATCCAGTACGAGCGACGTCATACCCCTGGAGTGTAGCTTGACGAGCGAATCGAGCAGTTCGTCGGTCGTCGTGTAGTTGAAACCGCGCGTCATGTCGATGTAGCCGACGCCGGGTTTCAGCATGTATGCGTCAGGAATTGAAGGCTGCGGCACCGCGTCGCGAATGATGTCGATCTTGTCGATCCGCTTGTCAACGGCGCGTTCGAGCGTGAGTTTGACGGTCGATCCGCGTGGTCCACGAATCTTGTCGCGGACTTCGATCGACATCTTGCCGGTCATCTTCACGCCGTCAACTTCAACGATGCGGTCGCCGTAGCGCAAGCCCGCTCTTTTAGCCGGAGAACCGTCGAAGGTCGCGGTGATGTAAGTATCGAGCTGGTCTCCGTAGGTATAGTTTTGAATCGAAGCGCCGATGCCGTAGTACTCGGAGCGTTGGTCTGTTTTCAGCTCTTCAAACTCTTCGCGGTCGTAGTAGTTGGAGTGGGGATCCAGCGAACGCAGCATGCCGATGATCGACGACTTGAAGACGTCGTTGTAGTTCAGCTTGCGGCCGTCGATGTATTGATCCTGGACCATCTTGAGCGCTTCGTCGAAATCGCGCTCCACCGCGGCGGCTGCAGGACTCACGCTGCGCGACGGTCTGCGACCGGGCAAGCCGTTGCCGGGTCTTGTGCCGCTGGAAGAACTACCCGGCGGCGTTTGAGTTTGTTGTGCGAAAACGAACCCTGGAACAACCAGGGTAAAAACCACTAAGACGAGAATGAGTTGAGCGCAAATTCTTTTCACTGCTAACCTCTTTGCTCCGCGACAGTTCAGGGCTGAACTATAACGGATGCCGGATAGCCGGGCAAGGTTGTGCTATTGACGGTTGTTTCCGGCGCTCCGTAGAATGAACCTCTACATGAGACAAAACGTAAAACGGACAGTGGAATTCAGAAGTCACTAAAGGAGTCTGTACGAAATGAGCAGTCCGTATCACAAAGAAGAACCTTCTTCCCCGGAACGCATTGATGACCTGATGCTGCGCGATGACGACCGCGAGACGCACGACGATCAAAGTCGCACCGTGTCTTCAGTGCGTGATATCGCGTCGCGAATTCCGGAATCATTGAGTGCGATCGGCCGCGACATCAGCAGAACTATTGAAAAAGCGATCTCAGCGAAAGATGATTACGTCGTGGCGGTGAAAATTTCGCCGGAAGCGCAGGAGAAATTGGAGGCGTTGGTCCAGGCGGGCGTCTTCCGCAGCCGCGCAGAAGCAGCCGGATTTCTAATCGATGAAGGCATCAAAACTCAATCAGCACTGTTTGAACGCGTGAGACAAAAACTCGCCGAAATTGAACGACTGCGAGCCGAGCTCCGCGGCCTAATCGCCGACAAGCAGGTTTGAAACTCATTCATTGCCGATATGCAATTGCCGATTGCCGATTTGAAAGCTGGAGTTGACAATTGGCAATCGGAAATCGAAAATCGGCAATCGCTTAACCACCCCCCAAAAGCAGTGCTTTACCAGTCCTCTCACGTCGGTAAAGCACGCCTTTGTTTCTGATAGAGAAAACTAAACTCGTGGCTGACACGTTTCATTTACCACCTACACCCATCGAAGTATTTACTCTCGCTAATGGTCTGCGCGTGGTCTTGAGTCCCGACCGTGCGATTCCAGTCGTCTCCGTGGCCGTCTATTACGATGTCGGCTCGCGCAACGAACGCGAAGGCCGCACCGGTTTTGCTCATCTCTTCGAACACATGATGTTTCAGGGTTCGGAGAACGTTCCCAAGGCGGCTCATTTCCAGTACATCTTCAACGCCGGTGGGACCATGAATGGGACCACCTCCACCGAACGAACCAACTATTTCGAAACGCTGCCGTCAAACTATCTGCCGCTTGCTTTCTGGCTCGAGAGCGATCGCATGCGCTCGCTGAAAGTTACGCAGGAGAACCTCGACAACCAGCGCCATGCCGTGCAGGAAGAAAAGCGACTGCGTTACGACAATCAGCCGTACGTGAATGCGTTCCTGCTCATGAACGAGTTGCTCTTTACCAACCCGGCAAACGCGCACTCGACCATCGGTTCGATGGAAGATCTCGACGCTGCGACAATCGACGACGTGCGCGAGTTTTTCCGCATTTATTACGCACCAAACAATGCTGTGTTGTCAGTCGTCGGCGATTTCGACTACGCCGAGGCGCGTGCGCTCGCAGACAAATACTTCGGCAACATTCCGTCGCAGCCGTTGCCGCCTCCGGTCGACGTTTCGGAAACTGAATACGTCGCGGTCCGGGAAGAGACGTTTCATGATCCACTGGCTCCGGCGCCGGCCTTTGTGCTCGGTTGGAAAATTCCCGCGAGACGTACGCCCGACTTCTACGCACTGTCGCTGGCAGGCACGTTGCTGTTTGAAGGCGACAGTTCGCGGCTTTATCAGAAGTTGGTGAAGGGCGATGAATCGGTCGTGTCGATCGAAGGCGGCGTCGACGAACGCCGTGGCCCATCGGCGTTGTACATCTTTGCGCTGCCTAAACCGGGTCAGGAAGTGGACACGATTCGCCGCCAGATCTTCGACGAGATCAAACGAATTGCGAACGACGGCCCAACCGACGCAGAGATGGAGAAGCTGCGCAATTCACTATGCAACGACGCTGTACGTGGCCGGCAATCGACGATGTATCGCGCGCAACGCCTCGCGGAATTTGCGCTTTACGATTCGAATCCGCGTCTGGTTGATTCAGAGTTGGACCATTACCTGAACGTGACAGCCGCAGACATCAAGCAAGCTGTCGCGCGATACCTGGATGGGCCAAACCGCGTCGTGCTGGACATTGTGCCGGTCCCGGCCGCAGCGGAAGTTGAACAACCAACGGCCGCATCGCCGCAGCCTCCCGCAGAAGCGCATCAGCCCGGCTCGCCGGCGCCGCAGGTTCCGGGAGTGCCGCCGCCCGAGCCGCAGTCGCCGGTGCATGCCGGCGTTCCCCAATTGAAGCCAACGGCTCCTCCGGAACAGCCAAAGGATCCCGCGGACGTACAGCCGCCAACGGAGTCAGGACCAGCGCACGTGTAAACATGAGTCAACCAGACATCTTTCGTAGCCAGGCGCCCGCGCCGCTACCACCAAGACCAATCACCATTCCCGCAGCACATGAGACCGTACTCCCCAATGGGCTCACGATTGTCGTTGTCGAAGACAGCCGTCTGCCGTTGATCAGCTACCGCCTGGCGTTTCGTGTTGGAGGCGCTTTCGATCCACCGGACTTGCCGGGTCTCACGGATCTGCTTGCCGGACTGCTGCCGGAAGGAACCGCATCAAAAACCAGCCGTGAGATCGCCGACGAGGTTGCGCGCATGGGCGCGAGTATTTCGGCCGGTGCGAATTCCGACTACACGATCGTTGCGGCTTCCGCACTGACATCTTTCAACGCAGAGATTCTCGATTTGATGGCCGAGATCGTGTTGCAGCCGTCGTTTCCGGAGAACGAAGTCGAGCTCGCGAAGCAAAATACGAAGGAGAGTTTGCGGCAACAGCGGGCGCAGCCGTCGTTTTTGGCGAGCGAGATGGTGTCGCGCGTGATGTTTGGCGAGCACCCGTATTCGGTTGTGGCGCCCACGCCGGAATCGATTGATCGTTCATCGCGCGACGAGTTCGTAAAGTTTCACCGCGAGAAGTTTGTGCCGAACAGTGCAGTGTTCATCGTGGTTGGCGATGTTAAGCACGAAGAGATCGTGAAGCGAGTTGAGTCGCTGTTTTCGACGTGGGAACGCGGTGCTGAACTGGTGACGGATTTTCCGGCGCCGCCGGTGCGCACCAAACGCAGGGCGTATCTCGTCGATCGGCGTGGCTCAGCGCAGTCGAACATCGTCATCGCCAACAGCGGCATCGTGCGGACCAATCCCGATTACTTTCCCATGCTGCTCATGCACACTGTGCTCGGCGCGAATGCTTCTTCACGGCTGTTCATGAATCTGCGCGAAGATAAAGGGTACACCTACGGCGCCTACTCGAATCTTGATGCGCGCCGAACTGCCGGCACTTTCCGCGCGACTGCGGAAGTGCGAACGCCTGTCACTGGCGACTCGCTGAAAGAGTTTTTGTACGAGTTGAATCGCATCCGTAGAGAACTGGTTTCCGAAAAGGAGATCAACGATGCGAAGTCTTATTTGACCGGCGTGTTTCCGATTCGGCTTGAGACGCAGGAAGGACTCACGGATCAACTCGTGCAGATCAAGATGTTGAATCTGCCGGATAACTACCTGCAACACTACCGCGATCGGGTACAGGCCGTGACTGTCGCGGATATTCAACGAGTCGCCACCAAGTATGTGAAACCAGACGAAGCGGCTGTGATTGTGGTGGGTGACGGCGCGAAGATCCTCGATCAGATCAAGCCTTACGTCGAAGACATCGAGATCTACGGCACGAGTGGCAAGCGAAAATCTTTGGACGCGCCGGCGAGTACCGACCTTGCGGGATCGTGGTCAATCGAAGTCGAGACGCCGCTCGGGCAGAGCATTCCCGCCACGCTCACGCTTGAGCGCGAAGGACAGGGGCTTGTCGCGAAGATTCTCTCGGACATGGGCAATGCGGATTTGGGCGTGGTGGATGTGAACGATGACTCGTTTCACAAGACCGCCTTTTTGGAAATGGATGGCCACTCAGTGGAGGCGGAAGTGTCCGCGCGTTTCCATGGTGACCAAACGGAAGGCACGCTCAAACTACAAAACTCGCCCTCGCTGCCCTTCACCGGGAGCAAAGACGAGTGAAAAGCAACCCGTGGTAAGCAACTTCACATCAAAGGCCCGAGGTTAAACGGATCGCCGCAAGGATAGCGACGACCATAACACTCGGTTCCTCCTGTGATTTACGCCCGGTATGTCGGCCATGCCGGGCGTTTTGTTGTTTGGCTTCACTTCGAAGCATGCCGCCACAAAGAGGCACAAGAAGCACAAAAAAGGATTTGCGAAGATACCTGTGCCTTTGTGCTTCTTTGTGGCTATCAGTCGCGTTCGTAACGCAGGATGATGCCCTCGCCACCGACCACCCAACCGATCTTCTTGTTGAAATTTATCGAGTAAAGGTTTTGCCTGGTTGTTGATTCCTGTGAGGTCCAGGTTTTTCCCTGGTCGCCGGTGCGCAGGATCGTACCGCGACGTCCAATCGCCCAACCTTCGTCGTCGTTTACAAACTGCACGCTCAGCAACGTCTCCTTTGCATTCGTCGGCGCCGATGCCCAGGTTTCACCGCCGTCGGTCGTACGCAACAACATTCCGCGTTCGCCAACTACCCAGCCCTTTTTGTCGTCGCGAAAGTCGACGTGATAGAGCGTGCCGTTCACACCCGCGTTCTGTTTCGTCCAACTCTGTCCACCGTCCCGCGTGAAAAGAATTGTGCCGCCGTCGCCCACTATCCAGCCACGTTTGTCACTCACAAAATCGATGTGGATCAGTTCGAGCCGGCTCGGCGCTCGCTGGCGCTGCCACGTTTCTCCACCGTCGTCGGTGTAAACGAGCACGCTGTCGATGATGCGCTCTTTTTTGCTGACGGAGCCGACGACCCAGCCTTTCTTCTTGCTTGAAAAACGGACGCTGTAGAGCTCGACGTCGGCGCCATCGAACTCTTCGGGTGAGAAGATCTTCGACTTGGTCCACGTCGTGCCGTTGTCGCGGGTGACGAAGATTGAATTTCCGGCGAGAAAGAACCCGGCTTCTTTATCGCGGAAATAGATGTCGTTGATAGCGGCGCTCGTGCCGACGGTTTGGCGCGCCCAGGATTGTCCGCCGTCATCTGTGCGGCTCAGGTATCCGCTGTCGCCGCCCACCCAGCCGCGTTTGCTATCGATGAAATAGACGGTGTTGAGATCGTTCCCGCCGGTGTTGAGTTTGATTTGCGTCCAGCCGCTCTGAGCGTTGGAATGACTGGCGAGCGTGAACAGAACAATCGCCGCGGCCGCAAGCCGCCCCAGGTTTAGGTTCCTCGTATTCATGCCGGCAGTGAGTGAACCTTTTATCATTCGGGGTGGCGAAAGATCAACGGTTCACCGGACGGGTAGCGCCCCATTTCTACTCTATCCACCGATTACGCAGATGTTTATGACATCCGTGTAATCAGTGGATGAAACAAACCTCAATTTTAGGGCACTACTACTCCTCGAACAGTGTTTACAGAACTGCTGTGCTGACCCTATTCGGCATTAACGCCGAAGGCGTTCACCAGATTCAGCCCAAGGTTGGAGTTCACGACAACCTTGGGTTCCTGTTTTTCTAGGGATTGCAACGCTGAATCCCTTGTGCTCGTAGTTGACCCAGGGTTGGAGGAAGCTCCAACCCTGGGCTGACATTCGTAAACGCCTTCGGCGTTCAAAACGCGAGGAGCCAGAATCAGCCCCGAGACGACGGCGGGGGTCGTGTTCACGCGTAAAGGCAGACTCTACGGCGTGGCGGCCGCGTTCACGCGATAGACGCGGCCTTCGAAGACGACAACTACGCGTTCGCCCAGCGAGAAGAAGCCCGCCAGCTTCGGATGTTGCTTCAGCAAGGCGAAGTATTCGTCGCTGCCAAACGTCAACGCCGTTTCGGGAAGTCGATTCTCAGCCTTAAATTCCGAGTCGGTCCACACGTCGTCGATCAGATAGAACGTCTTGCCACCAACACGCCGCACGGCATCTGTTCGCGTTTCCTCTTTTAGCTTGGCGGCATCCTGCTGCTCGCGAGCACGTTTGCTTTCCTGCACCGCTGCCACGCCGGAGGTTATATTGACGGACGGCGCGTTATTGGGCGGTGGGGCGTTGGCGCCCGATGGGCTGGCGCCCGATGTGTCCTTCGCAGGACGGCGGCCACCGAGATAACCAAGATTAGTCGATCGTTGCTGCGGGGTCATGGTATAGAGATTCGCCCGGCTCACCTCTGCACCCTCGATCGCCAGGTAAGACGTGTAAGGCGTCACGATTCCATAACGCGTTCCAAGATCAACGATCTCGTCGCGCAACTCCTTTTGCTCGCCGTTGCTCCGCACCTGCTCCATCAACCAACCCACACGACGCGTCGCCCACAAGCGCGGCAAGTAATCGTTGTTCTCATTACGCCGCGGAAAACTGAGATCGTTGTAATGATACGTCCGAGCTGAGCCACCTGATTGACCTGTCAACGTCAACCGCACTGACTCGAGATTTGCTTCGCCGCTGTAGCGTCCAATCAACGTCACTTGCGAACCACGAAACAGATCGGGAATACCACGCGGATACACCAGATCAGTTTGCGCTCCACCCATGTCGAGCTTGAGATTTGTCAGCACCGGATAGTTCACCTTCGAGAAGAAACTCGAAACCTTCACTTCCAGATCTTCTTTCGGCTCGACATAATCGGCCACACCACCATTTTCCGCCGCCAGCTTGTCGAGTAACGCCGTGTTGACGTCGTAACCGACACCAAACGTGAACAACCTCACACCGGGCTTACTCGCCTTGCGCACGTTCTCAACGATTTGTGCAACATTAGTCGTTCCGACCGTCGGCAAACCGTCAGTCATGAATACGATGATCTTCGGACGCTCGCGATTGTCGTCATTAAACTGGGCCAACGATGCCTGCAGCGATCCGTTAATGTTTGTTCCGCCGACCGGCTTCAAACCTTTGACAAACGATTCGCCACGTGCGCGTCCCTTGTCATCGGCGGCAATCAACCCCGTCTCCATCAAACGTTCTTCACCCGCAAACGAAATCACGTTGAAGCGGTCCTGCGGCCGCAAGATGCGCACGCCGTAGAGCAAGGCAGAGCGCGCCTTCTCCATCTTTCCTTCCTCGGCCATCGAACCCGACGTGTCGACCACGAATACGACGTCCTTTGCCGAGTACTCCTGATCCGACCAATCTTCTTTCGGCGAGATCATCAGCAGGAAATAACCGTCTCTGCCGGGTTCGCGATGTGTCAGCAGCGTCAAGCCAAAGTCTTCTTTGGAAATGGTGTAGAAGAGTTGAAAGTCCTGCGCTTCCTTGCCGCTTGCAGCTTCAAACGAAACGAGCGAGCGGCGGTCGTTCGCGCGCTTCACGTCGATGCCGTGGGTCGGCGAATAGACGTTTCTCAACGCTTCTCTAGCTTCAATTTCTATTCGCCCGGAAACGGAACCTATCTCCACCATCTGTCGACCGGTTCCGAGGGGATAGCGATACGAAACAGTTCCTCCTTCAGCACGCACCACCTGCGTGTAAGTAATCTCCAGCTTCTTGTCAGAATTTGGTGGAATGGGAAAGATGCTCGCCTGAAACAGGTCCTTGCCGGCATATTCGAGCAGACCCGGATCGCGTTGGCGCCGCACGATCTCGTCGTAAATGCGCCGTGCCTCTTCGCGCGTCCTCACTTCGCCGACCATCCGCTTGTCGCCTTCCCAAATCGCAAACTCAGCAATCGAAGCTGTCTCGGGAATCGGAAAGAAGTAGGTACCTTCGAGCGTGAACGGCGTGTTGTTGCGAAACACCTGTTCGACGTGCGTTGTCGCGACCTGTGAAGTGATTTTGGTGTCGATCTTGATGGATTTAACCGGCAGCGCGCGCGGCAGATTCACCGGCGGCCGGTCGACAATCGGCGGTGTCGGGCAGCGGCGACAGGGTCCGGGCACAATCACGCCTTGAGCGCTGGCGATCGACGTAATTCCCAAACAAAGAGCAAAGAGGACGAGGACACGGATCAGGCTGGTTCGGACTGGCATACGCATCTCCATAAAGAAAGTTAACCCTATGACAGAGCTAGAACGGTGGGTTGGGGAGCTTCTTGCGCCCAGTTTAGCGCAACCGGTTAATGCATGTCGCGCAGACGCTGGTTAAAAATCGCGACTCCGGTGGCCACAAGCATGACTATGATGCCGCCGGTGGCCAATGTGTGCTGCGGGCCGAAATGGTTCGAGGCAGCACCCGCCACGACGTTTCCGATGGGCATTGTACCCATGAACGAAAGGATAAACATGCTCATCACGCGCCCGCGCATTTGATCGGTGACCAGTTTTTGGAGCAGCGTGTTGATGGTAGCCACGCAAACGACCAACGAAAACCCGACGCCGAACAGAAATGCCAACGACAGCGTCAATCGCGACGAGAGGGCGAAATTCGCAATGGACACGCCAAAAGCGATCGACCCGCCAAGCACGAGCCAGCCTTTTCGCCGGAAGTCGCCGAGATAGGCAACAAGCAGAGCGCCCATGAACGCGCCGGCGCCGGAAGTTCCCATCATCAGCGCCAGCCCGGTTTCGCCCAAGCCAAAGACGTTGCGCGCGTAAATCGGGACCAGCGTGAAATAAGGCGCGCCAAACAGACTGTTAACGCCTGACAGCAACAGCAGTGCCGACACGCGCGGCCGGTTGCGCACGTAGCGAAAGCCATCGATGAGATCGCGCCACAGAGCGCCGCGATCTCTTACGGAGTGGGTCGCAGTTGTCACGCGTGCGGGTCGTACCACCCAAAGAGCCGCCACCACCGCGACGAACGACACGCCGTTGGCAAAGAAACATCCCGCCAGGCCGAACAACTTAAACGCCACGCCCGCCAACGCTGGTCCAACCACGCGCGAGAGTTGAAACTGCGTCGAGTTCATCGCAATCGCGTTCGCGAGGTCTTCGCGGCCCACGAGATCGTAGGTCATCGCCAGAAACGACGGGCTCGCCAGCGCCATGCAACAACCGGTGATGAACGAAAAGCCCAGGACCATCCAGCGATTGACCACCTGTGTCCACACGAGCATCGCCAGTGTCATCGCGGCGATGCCGGCGATGACCTGCGTGTAGAGCATTACTCGACGGCGATCGATCAGGTCGGCGAAAACACCGCCAAGCAGCGTGAACACAAAACCCGGCGCCGTGGCCATGAATCCATCCAGGCCCAACCAGAATGCTGAGTTGGTGAGCAGCAGCACGAGCCAGCCCTGGGCCACCGCCTGCATCCACGTGCCCACGTTTGAAAGAAAGGCGCCGAGCCAGAAGAGACGGAAGTCGCGATGCGAGAGCGCGCGAAACATTCCCTGGCGCCTTGTGACAGGCTTGGGTGTAACTACGGGAGCAACTTCACTGGGCATCTGTTTACTACGCGCGAAAGTTCTGAGTTCAGCCTGGCTTGCCCGAAAAGTCTGATTTCTCTGACGACTTTTCGGGCAAAGCTGCTTGAACTCAGACGCTACGTTTACTTGCGGCGCCACGCTGAGAGCGAGCCGCCTGCGGCGCCACGGCGTTCAGCTACGATCTCCGCGATGATCGCCAGCGCGACTTCCTCCGGACTGATCGCACCGATGTCGAGTCCGATTGGCGCCCTGATCTTTCGCAACTCTTCCTCACTCGCGCCTGCCTCGCGCAGTCGATCGATCACGATCGACGTGCGGCGTTTACTGCCAATCATTCCGACATAATCCGGCCTCGTCTCCATCACGCCACGCATACACTGCTCGTCTTCACTATGACCGCGCGTCACCACGGCAACCGCAACACCACGCCCGTTTCCGATCACCTCGCGCACAGCCGAACTCCAATCGCTCGCCACGACAAGTTCGATCTGTTGATCCGCAAAGCGATCACGCTGGACGAACTCGGCCCGGTCGTCAATGAGCGTTGTTTGATAACCCAGGAATGCGCCGAGCTTCGCCAAAGACGCACCGACATGTCCGGCACCACACACCACGAGTCGCGGGGATGACTGCAAACGTTCAAATAAAAGAAATATCTCACCAGCAGAGGGAAAATCCGTGGCGAAATCCTTGACGCAGACCAATCGCGTCTCATCGCGTGACTGAAGAAACTTCGAAACCTGCGGCCCAACGAGTGAATCAAGCTCTGCTGCGCCCAAACTTCCCGCAGCATTCCCGGCTTCGTCAACCAACAGTTTCGCGCCGACATTGCCACCGCGCGCGACGGTGATCACGACCGCGGCGTTGCCGCGTTCGAGTAGCTCAGCAACCTTCTTCGTAATTGCTAGCGAAGATGACTGCTCACTCTTGTCTGACATGAAATGATTATTCTTGACCCCAGGGATTATTTTGCAGGTTTTGTTTTGATCAAGCCGACTGACGAAGCTGCCCGCCGCAGCAGCCAGAGTGGTCCAACCAGGAGATACACGGGGTTTTTGAAGAAGGCCGGTTGATTACCTTCGATCGCATGACCGACGAACTGAAGGATCCAGCCGACTACAAACAACGCCAGGGCCCAGCGCCAGTTGAAAAAGACCAGCGGCAGCGAAACGACGATCATCGGAATGCCGATGCTGTGCGTCAGCCGGTTCAGCGGATGCTGATGCTTGGCTTTGTAGTTGGCTATGAGATTCTCAGGCACAGTTCATTTCCAATTTCCGATTGCCGATTTTCGATTGTCGATTGACCGCCCGCATAACTTTCAAATCGGCAATCGGAAATTGGCAATCGACAATCACAAGACTTCGACGAATATGTCCATCGTACCGCCACAAACCATTCCTTCTTCGCTCGCTTCATCAGCGGTGAGCGAGAAGTGATGCAACGCCGAATTGCCGGAACGCATGGCCGTTTGCGCTTCAGCCCAAACCTCCGCTTCGATGCAACCACCGCCGACTGTTCCCGCCACCTCGCCGTTCTGAAAAAAGATCATCTTCGCGCCGCGTTGCTGCGGAGTTGAGCCACGCGTATGTGCGACTGTCGCCACGACGACGCGTTCGCCGCGTTCACCGGCTTCGTTGATCATGCGATACAGGTCGCGTTGGGGAATGGTCGGCATTCTTGACTTGGTGTTTGGCCTTTCGCTGAGATAGTTTACGTCAGCAGTGAGACTGTTTGCCACGGCTGAGCGAACAAAGATCTCCGGAAAAAACGATGGTGACCTAAATTTGAAGTTCTTCATCCGCAGATTACACAGATTCCATAACCTAATCCGTGTAATCTGTGGATAGACAAGCGAAACAAGGACACTGAGACAGAACTTAAGTCACAATCTCAGTAAGAGGAATCTCCCATGGCGACAACTCCCAATCTCCACCGCCGCGTCAGCGACCGGCCGCTTTATCTACTCGCCGCTGTTATCGTTCCCCTGATCGTGCTGGCAGGCTTTGCCCGCACCTACTATCTCAAAGGCCTCTTCGCAACTCCCGCATTACCGAGTTTGATCGTTCACGCGCACGGCATCATCATGACCGCGTGGGTCGTGCTGTTTATCGTGCAGGTGACGCTCGTCGCAAAGCGACGCACCAAGATGCATCAGCGTCTCGGCATACTCGGCGCCGGTCTGGCAGCGCTCGTCTTCGTTGTCGGCATACTAACAGGGCTTTACGCTGCGGCCCGCTTTGTTGACAATCCGAGTCTGGCCGCGGCGAGTGATCCGCCGCCGTTACCGTTTCTGATCATTCCACTCGGCGATATGGTGATCTTCGCGATTCTGATCACCGCCGCGCTTTATTACCGCAAGCGCCTCGATATTCATAAACGGCTCATGCTGCTGGCCGCGATCAACCTGCTGGCGCCGGCCATCGCGCGCATTCCGCTCAGTTTTATTGCCAACGGTGGGCCGCTGGCGTTTTTTGGTTTGACGGATCTGTGCCTGGTTGGGTTCGTGGCGTTTGACACGATTCGCCACCGGCGACTGCATCCGGCGTTTCTTTGGGGCGGGCTACTGATAATCATCATGCAGCCCCTACGCATTTTCCTTGCCCCGACGAACGCGTGGATCAGCTTCGCCGCCGCATTGGTGCGATTGGTGCAGTGACGTTCTAACGGCGCGCTAGCGAAACAGGTTGTTCAAGTCAGTTCCCGAAGCGCTGCCGGCAAATGCGTTGAACGTGCCGTCGTTGGCGATCTCGCGTGCCGCGCGAATGAATGCGCCCCACGCGACGCGCGCGAGTCCCGAACCGACGGAGATACGGCGCACGCCGAGATCTGCCAGTTTCGCGACTGTCAGGTTGGGATCGGGATGCGTCACCAATGCGTTTACGGGTCTTGGCGCGACCGCTTGCACGATCGCCGAGATCTCACTCGGAGTGGCTACAACGCTGGGCGCGTAAAGACAGTCAGCCCCGGCGTCGGCATAAGCGATCAAGCGTTTGACCGCCGTCTCGAACGCATTGCTTTCGCCCACGAGCCAGGCCTCGCAACGTGCGGTCAAGACAACCGGCTCACCAGATTGATCGATGGTGCGGCGTGCGGCTTTGATTCTTTCGATCGCGAGGTCGAGATCGTAGAGCGGTTTACGCTCATCGCCAGTCGAGTCTTCAATGGAAAGACCCGCCACGCCCGTTTCGATACAAAGCGCAACGTTCTCGGCGACGTGTTCGGGTTCGTCGGCGTGGCCGTTCTGGAAATCGCCATTGACTGGTAGCGGCGTCGCATTAACTATTTCGCGAAAATGCGCGAGCACGGTGTCGCGGCGAACGTAGCGAATGTTGTCGGGCATACCGCGACTGAACGCAAAGCCTGACGAGGTCGTCGCGAGTGCTTTGAAACCGAGGTGACGAAGGTAAACTGCACTGCCGACGTCCCACGGATTAGGTATTACGAAACAGCCGGACTCGTGAAGTTCTCGGAATCTCTCAATTACGTATCGCATGCCGCGGATCGTAACAGAAAGGAATTTATGAAGACACTTACGTCGTGCGTGGTTTTGTTTTTGCTGATGGCTTCAACGGTAGCAGCCCAAACAGTAGCAACCCAGCCCGCGCCTGACGCCGCGGAATTGACGAAGTTGCTGAACGACTTTCTCGCGGGCGCATCGCGCAACGATGCAGCCGTCCACGATCGTTTCTGGGCTGAAGACCTGATCTACACACGTTCGGCAGGCCGTCGTGTAACCAAAGCGGAGATCATGAGCGACGTGCGTTCTGCGCCCGCTCCCAAACCAGACGATCCAAAGATCGTTTACACCGCGGAAGACATTCGCATTCAGCAGTACGGCGACACCGCAGTCGTGGCGTTTCGACTCGTCGCAACTACGGAAACCGGAGCGACGAAAGACGTGCAACACTTGCTGAATTGCGGCACGTTTGTTAAGCGGAATGGGAAGTGGCAAGTCGTAGCCTGGCAAGCCACACGCATGCCGCGCACGGCAGAGGAGAGCAAAGCCGACGTGTCAGCTGCAACCGCTGCTCTTCGGCAAGCCTTCTTCAATATCGACGGCAAGAAGGTTACTGCCCTGACGGATCCAGGGTTTGTGTGGACGATAGGCTCGGAAAAGGAGGTCGCGCGAGACGAAGTGATCGTTGAGATAAAGAAAACTGCCGCGGCCGAGGGGTTTATACCAGGCCCGC